>WNFB01000651.1_pt1 | contig 28605 bp, 26 predicted proteins | sample 5400501 | NCBI WGS metagenome assembly WNFB01 (sample SAMN13153341, study PRJNA577476) | soil metagenome | isolation source: 200 cm saprolite under Douglas fir tree site 2 hole 1 | place: USA:California | collected 2015-04-18
CGTCCTGCACCGCCTTGAACGCCGCGCGCACCGCCAGCTCGGTCTTGCCGTAGCCGACGTCGCCGCAGATCAGCCGGTCCATCGGGATCGGCTTCTCCATGTCGCGCTTGATCTCGTCGATGGCGGCGAGCTGGTCTGGCGTCTCCACGTAAGGGAACGCGTCCTCAAGCTCGCGCTGCCATGGCGTGTCCGGGCCGAACGCGTGCCCTGGGGACGCGGTACGCGCCGAGTACAGCCGGATCAGCTCGGCCGCGATCTCCCTGACCGCCTTGCGGGCCCGGCCCTTGGTCTTGGCCCAGTCGGCGCCGCCCAGCCGGTGCAGGCTCGGCGCCTCGCCGCCGACGTACCTGGTGACCTCGTCCAGCTGGTCGGTGGGCAGGTACAGCCGGTCGGGCGGCTGCCCGCGCTTGCCCGGCGCGTACTCGATGACCAGGTACTCCCTGGTCGCGCCCTGCACCGTCCGGCTGGTCATCTCCAGGTACCTGCCGACGCCGTGCTGCTCGTGCACGATATAGTCGCCGGGCGTCAGCTGGAGCGGGTCGATGCCGCCGCGGCGCCTGCTCGGCATCCGCTGGGCATCCCTGCTGCCGGCGCGCTGACCGGCCAGGTCACTCTCGGACAGCACAGCGAGCCGCACCGACGGCCAGCTGAACCCGTGATCGATCATGCCGGTAGCGACATGCGCGACGCCGGGTTCCGGCGGGTCGCTGAGATCACCGGCCCGGGCGCCGAGGCCCTCGCCGCGCAGCAGCTCGGCGAGCCGCTGGGCCGGCCCGTGGCCCTCGGTGACCAGGACGACCCGCCAGCCCCGGGTCAGCCATTGTCCGACGTCGGCGAGGACGCGCGCGGTATCGCCGCGGTAGGCCTCCGCGGGGCTGGCTTCCATGCTGAACGAGGGGCGGCTGGTTTCATCCCCCGCGTCGGCAGCATCGGGCCCGTGGCCAGATCCGTCCGAAGACTGCGTAATGGCCGTATTTTCTGACTGGAACGGGGCAATCGTCCACCAGGGCAGGCCCAGTGCCGCCGCCGCCGCGCGCACGCGCGTGATCGGCTGGAACACGGCGGCGCCGAGGTCAATGGGCATCTGCGCCCCGGCGGCCGCGCTCACCCAGGAAGCCTCAAGGAATTCCTGGCTGGTGCGGACAAGATCGGCGGCCCTGGCCCGGATCCGCTCAGGATCGCAGGCCAGTACGCAGCCGCCGCGGGGAATGTAGTCGAGCAGCAGGTCCATCCGCCCGGCGAGCACCGGCGCGAATGCCTCCATGCCCTCGACCGTGATGCCGTCGGCGAGCTTGCCGAGCACGTCGGCCAGGCCGGGATGCGCTGCCGCCAGTTCCTTGGCGCGCTCCCGGACGGCAGGGGTCAGCAGCAGCTCGCGGCAGGGCGGCGCCCACAGGCCGTCGGCGGCGGTCTGCAGGCTGCGCTGGTCGGCGACCTTGAAGTACCTGATGTCCTCGACCGTGTCGCCCCAGAACTCGATCCTTACCGGGTGCTCCTCGGTCGGCGGGAAGACATCGAGGATGCCGCCGCGGACGGCGAGCTCGCCGCGATTGCCGACGAGCTCGGTCCTGGCGTAGCCGATCTCGACCAGCCGGACGAGGACATCGTCGAGGTCTGCGTCCTGGCCAGCCCGCAGCCTTACCGGCTCAAGCTCGCCCAGCCCGCCGACGATCGGCTGGAGCAGGCCGCGGACCGGGGTGGCGACGATGGTCAGCGGCCCTGATCTCGGATCACCCGTGGTGTCGGGGCGGGCCAGCCGCCTGAGCACCGCGATCCGCTGCCCGGAGGTGTCGGAGCGCGGCGAGAGCCGCTCGTGCGGCAACGTTTCCCACGGCGGGAAGTAGGCCGCGGTTGCGGCGGGCAGCAGCGAGTTCAGCGCGGCCGTCAGGTCTTCGGCCTCGCGGGCGGTGGCGGTGACCGCGAGGACGAACCGGGCGGCCGCCGGCGGTTGGCCCGCTCCCGCGCGCGGGGCTGCCGGGGGCTGGCCGGCCGCGCCCGGCCCGGCCGCGCCCTGGCCCGCGTCGCCCGGGCCCGCGTCGCCTTGGCCCGCGTCGCCTTGGCCCGCGTCGCCCTGGCCCGCGTCGGCCTGACTGGTGATGCCCTGGCCGGCGTCGCCCTGGCCCGCGTCGGCCTGACTGGTGATGCCCTGGCCGGTCAGCGCGGCGGCCAGGATCGGGCGGAGCGCCGGCGGGCCGACGAGGTCAGCGCCCCCGGTGGCGGCCAGGGCGGGGTGGCTGGTCTCGCCGTCGGCAAGTTCGAGGGCGCGCCGCAGCTGCGGATCATCTGCGATAACTCTGAGAAGACCGGAGAGGCTCATTGCATCCCTGCATAGGCAGCACGAAGTGCCCGTGTCCGGCTGGCTGCGGGCCCCAAGTGGCCCCTCGGGACCGTCGGAAGCCGGAACACGGGACGCCTTCAGTCTACGGGCACTGCGGGAAACCGGGGTCGCCTGAACGGTCAGCCCGATGAGCCCGGCGGCGACCAGCTGCGGGGAGATCAGCCCACCGCAGGACACGGCGGCTGGCCTGCCCCGCTCTGGCCTCCCCTTCCGTGTACCCTCGGGTGCCTGGCGGCTTCGAGCGCTTCTTCCGCCCGCGCCCGCTGCGCCGCGGGCGGGGCGGCGGGCTGACGCCGCCGGCCGGGCGCCGCGGGGCCAGCGCGATGGAGCAGGCGCGATGGAGCGGGCGCCATGGAGCTAGCGCCATGGAGCTAGCACCGTGCCGGACGGAGGATGACGTGACTGCTGGGGCGCACGCCGATGCGGCTGCCGAGGTTGCCGGGTGGCCGTCGTGGACCCTCGGCGAGCGGCAGCTCGCTGACCTGGAGCTGCTGCTGTCGGGAGCGTTCGCGCCGCTGACCGGCTTCATGGGCGCGGCAGATGTCGCCGCGGTCGCGGAGTACGCGACGCTGGCCGACGGCACCCCGTGGCCGTTTCCTGTCACTCTTGAGGTACCCGAGGATGCGATTGCGCCGGACGCCGGTCACGTCATGCTGCTCGAGCCGGAGGGCACGCCGCTGGCCGTACTCGACGTCACCGGCCGGAGCCTGGTCACCGCCGGCCCGGGCAACGGCGAGCGCCCGCTGATCCGGCTGGCCGGCCGGCTAACGGCGCACCGGGAGCCTGAGCACGGGCCATTCCGGCGGCTGCAGCGCAGCCCGGCAGAGGTCCGGGCCGAGCTCGGCGGCGAGCCCGCGCTCGCCTTCGCCACCCGTGGCCCGCTGAACGGCCGCCAGATCGGGCAGTTGCGGCACCTAGCCGGGCAGCTCAAGGCCAGGATCCTGCTGCTGCCGCTGATATCGGGACCGGCTGAGGTAGTGACCAGGCCCGAGGCGCTGGTCCGGGTGCTGCTCGCCGCATCCGCCAGTCTCCCGGCTCGCACCCTGGTCGTGCCCGTCCCGCTGGCCCCCCGCGACGGCGGGCCCGGGCCTGAGCTGGCGGCCCGCGCCACCGTCGCCAGAGCCTATGGCGCGACCCACCTGTTCGCCGACAATGCCGACGGCGTCCCGGCCAGCGAGGCTGAGCGATCGGGCGACCACCCCGGCGGCGGCGTGGCCGCGGATCCGGGCACGGCCATCCCGGTCGTCTCGGCTGGCGACTGGGCTTACGACCCGGTGGCCGACGTGTGGCGGCCGCTGGCACTGATCGAGCCCGGCACCGAACGCGCCGAGCTGGCGCCGGACGAACTCGGGGACCTGCTGGACGCCGGCGCGGAGGTGCCCGCATGGTTCGTTCCGCCGGCCGTGGCGGTGGAACTGGGTCACGCCCGTCCGCCGCGCAGCAAGCGGGGCTTCGTGCTCTTCCTGACCGGCCTGTCGGGATCGGGCAAATCCACCATCGCCAGGGACCTCCGCGATGCGCTGACCGAACGAGGCAACCGCAGGGTCTCGCTGCTCGACGGCGACCTGGTGCGACGGCTGCTGTCCGCGGGCCTGACGTTCTCCCGCGCGGACCGTGACCTGAATATCGCGCGGATCGGCTACGTCGCCGCCGAGATCGCCCGGCACGGCGGCATCGCGATCTGCGCGCCCATTGCCCCCTTCGCGGCCGCCCGGGCGCAAGTCCGCGACATGGTCAGCGAGACGGGCGACTTCCTGCTGATCCATGTCGCGACGCCGGTCGAGGTATGCGAGGCACGCGACCGGAAGGGCCTGTACGCCAAGGCGCGGGCCGGCCTCATCGACCATTTCACTGGGGTGTCCGACCCATACGAGGAACCTGCCGATGCCGACCTGGTGATCGATACATCGCAGCTGAACCGCCAGGAGGCAACTGCCGCCGTGCTCGGGCTGCTCACCTCAGGCGGCTGGCTGCCCGCGGCCCAGCCCTAGCCGATCCCGGGCTGACCCGGAGTCAGTCGTCCTCTGCGCGCGCGCCCTGGTTGAGCCGGTTGCGGAACTGCCGGAGCCGGAAGACGAGCGCACCGGACATGGCGTCCCGCTGCCTGGACAGCACGACGAAGCTGACGATGCCGCTCACCACCAGGGCGAGGCCGACAAGCAGCAGCCTGCGTGCTCCGGCGAGGTACAGCAGGCCGAGCGCGGCGACGAAAAGGAGGATCCGCGCGGAGGTGTAAGCGAGCGTGGCGCGCATAGCGAGTCCAGCCTAGTCACTGCTAGCGGTGCTCACCGCGGCGGCCTCAGGGCAGCGGTCCTCAGCCCGGCGGGCCTCAGCGCTGCGGGCCTCAGCCCGGCGGTCCTCAGCCCGGCGGTCCTCAGCCCGGCGGTCCTCAGCCCGGCGGTCTTCAGCGCGGCGGGCCTAGCGCTCGGCGTCCGCCGGCACCGCACCGAGGATCTCAGCGAGCAGCGCCGGGTCAACATTGCCGCCGGACAGCACGGCCACCCGCACCCGCGCGGCGGGCAGCTCGCTGGCGCGGAAGAGGCACGCCGCAACCGCCACCGCGCCGCCGGGCTCCGCCACCAGCCGGGCCTCCACGGCGAGCCGGCGCACGGCTTCGCGGATCTCCTGCTCGGAAACCGTGACCACGTCATGCACGTAGCTGAGCATGTGCTGCAGGGGCAGCTCGCCGATCTGCTCGACCCGGAGCGCATCGGCGATGGTGCGCTGGGTGTCCGCAGACGGCCACGCCACCCGGCGCCGCTGGCGGAGAGAGTCACGGGCGTCGGCGGCGAGTTCCGGCTCCACGCCGATGATCTTCGCGGCCGGGCTGAGCGCCCTGATCGCCGCGGCGATGCCGGAGATCAGGCCGCCACCGCTGACTGGGCACAGGATGAGATCCGCGTCCGGGCAGTCGGCTGCGATCTCCAGGCCGACGGTCCCCTGCCCCGCGATCACCATACGATCGTCGAACGGCGGGATGATCGTGTAACCGTGCCGGGCGACGAGCTCGTCTGTCGCCGCGACCCGGGCAGGCAGGCCCGGTTGCGAGATGACCACCTTCGCGCCGAATGCATCTGCCGCTGCGATCTTGACTGGCGGGGCGTTGGCCGGGATCACGACGGTCGCCGGGACCCGGAGCAGCGCTGCCGCATAGGCCACGGCCTGCGCATGGTTCCCGCTGGAGTGCGTCACCACGCCACGGCGGCGGGCAGCGGCGGAAAGCGCGGAGATCGCCGTGTAGGCGCCGCGCAGCTTGAAAGATCCGGTCGGCTGGAGCGATTCCGGCTTGACGAGCAGCCGCGGCCCGATCCGGGGATAGGGCACCAGGGGCGTCCGCAGCGCCACGCCGTCGAGGCCGGCCGCGGCGGCCCGGATCTCGTCGATCGAAACCAGTTCAGGCACCTGCCCAACCCTAAGGCCACGGCCAGCAACGCCCCGCCGGGGCCGTAGCTCACGCCGGAACTGCGGCCGGTCTCCCCGGCCGCCGACGCCGCCCGGCAGATGACAACAACGTCTGCGGTAACAACGGCAGCGGAGTCCCGTCCACGTCCGGGACCCGGATATCCGGCACCCGCCCGGGCCCCGCCGCGTGGCGGGCGCGGCGATGTCCGATTCGTCCGGTCCGGTCGCGCTGGCGGCGCCTGGCAACCCGTTCGACATGGCGTTGAACGGGCTGGGTGCCGTTGAACTCCGGTTTCAACGGGTTGCGGCCGGGCCCGCTGCGGGCCGACTGTCCTCTGCCGTGTTGCCGCGACCCATGCTCGGTGGCATCACCAGCCCGGCCCGGCCGGGGCGGTGCCGAGCCCAGGCCGCCCGATCATGGGCCAGAAGTGAGATTTGCCAGACCAGATTTTCCGGAAACTAGGGATAAAACCGATGTTTGTCGCGACACTTAGGACAAGCTGTATCGGTGACCGGGAGGGGCATGGCAATGGACGGCAACAGTGAGCGGCTGCTCACTCCGGGGGAGGTCGCTGCGCTCTTCCGCGTCGACCCGAAGACCGTCACCCGCTGGGCGGCGTCCGGGCGCATCAGCAGCATCAGGACGCCGGGCGGGCATAGGAGGTTCCGCGAGTCGGAAGTCCGGGCTCTGCTTGGCGGCGAAGCCCGGCCGAGGGTGGATGGCCGCTCAGTCAGGTGATCCCGGGGGACCCGCCGCTGGCGAGGTGAGCGCGCCCGCCTGACTCCGGCAGCACCGCTCTTCTCAGCCGGGCCCGTTACCCATCTCCAGCGCCGCGCCCGCGACCGGGATGGCCATGGCGGGCAAGAAAATCGAGGAATTCCCGCCGCAGCGGTTCGTCTCCCTCCTGCCACTGGCGGCGCCGCTCCTCCGCCTCCTCCTCCGTCACCGCGCGCGCAGCCAATCGGGCATAGTCCACGTCGCCGGGGCCGATCTCGACATATGCATCGCTCATCAGCTGCCCGGCGTCGCTCATCACGGACTCGGGAACCATCAGATTGCCGTTTGGTAGCCGTATCACGAACATCGCCACACACCCTAGATGCCGTAACGCACATTGAAATAAAGCATTACGTTCAGTGCTGCCCTGGTATCGCCTCCGAGCATGTCCACGAGGGCAGGGCGCTGCCTCGACGCGATCGCCGCGAATGCGTCAGCGAAGAACTCCCGGCGGCCGAGGACTCCCCGCTGCTGATGAAAGTCGCTGACCACATGCGGAGCGCACTGGTCGTAGAGCGCGCGGAACTCAGCGGAGTCTGACTGCCACTGCCCGTCCGATCCGTCGATGTCATCAAGGGCATGCCCGATCTCGTGACACATGACATCCGGGCTTGGCGATGGCCGCGAGCCGACGATGATCTTGCGCTCGCCGTAAGCCCCCGCGCACGCATCCCAGGTAGCCCGGCCCGAAGGCAACGGTACGCCGCTCAGCCTGGACATGTCGTCAAGATCGGGAACACCGCCGACGCCGACGTAGATCGCATCGAGACCGGCCGCCAGCTTCTCCTTGATCAGCTGCGGCAGCTCCGCGAGCCTGTCGATGGCACGGACAACCTCAGGCGGCGGCACAGCGTCCTGCGCCCAATCGCGGCAGACCACCTCCTCGAGCCTGCCGCAGTGGCGGCGGCCGACCGCTGTCCGGTTCGACTGCGCAACCTCGTACCACGGGCGCCGGGTCGCCGCCGCAGCCTCACGAGTGGCCTTTCGCTGCTGCGCCACCTGGGTCGCCCTGGCTTCGACGCTCCCCGGCTGCGACCGAACCGCTGCTCTGGCGGCTCCCCACCGGCGCGGCGCCGTGCGCCCCGCCGCCCGCCCCTCCAGCAGCGGGCCAGGCGTCGCGCTGGCCGCTCCGCCAGCGCCGGTTCGCCGGACGGGATCACCGCTGGCGTGTGCCGGGCCGACCCTGCGATGGCTGCCAGGAGAATGGCCGGTGAGCCCGCCTGGTCCTGGCGACCCGGCCTGGCCGGGCGGCCCGGCAGGCCCGGGCGCTGAATCGGTCCGTGCGCGCGCACCAGTGCCACTTGCCAGGCGCCGACGGTACGCGCGGCGTACCCGATCGAATAACCGCAGCCGCATGTCCTGCACTCCTGGATCGCGTCAGGCCGACAGGCTATGCCCGAACCGCTCAAACGTCATATCCCGTCACCGAACGTTAGGTATTACGGCCAGTGCGGACAGGCCAGGATGACTAGTCCAGTTTACCGACGAGTGACCCACGGCAGAGGCTAGGCTGCCGCCATGTTGCCACTCGGGGTGCTGTTTGTCCTGTTCGCGGTGGGCGTCTGGGCATACTGCTTGATCGATGCCATCATGACGCCACCGGACGAGCTTCGCAGCCTGACCCCGATGACCTGGGCGCTTTTGATCACCCTGCTACCGGTCATTGGCGCGATCGGATGGCTGCTGGCCGGACGGCGCGACCGGCGCTGGCGGGCTCTGATGATGCCACCGCGGCTGGCGGGCATGCCCAGGCTCGGACCGCAGGAAGCGATCAGGCGGCACCCGGCAGGGCGGGCGATGGAACCTGGCACCGACGGGCAGCAGGCGGAATCGTGGGACTACCCGGTGGCCGGCCTGATCCGGCCTATCGGGCCGGACGACGACCCGGATTTCCTGCGCGAACTTGAGCGCCGGTTCCGTGACGAGCGCGACACCGGCAGCGACTACTGACCCGCTCAGCCCATTCCCGCATAGGAGTGCAGGCCGGTTACCCAGAGGTTGATTCCGATCAGGTTGAACATCAGGCAGCCGAACCCGGCTAGCTGGATATAGGCGGCCCGGCGGCCGCGCCAGCCCCCGGTTGCCCGGGAGTGCAGGAAACCGGCGTAGACCACCCAGGTGATGAAGGACCACGTCTCCTTCGGATCCCAGCCCCAGTACCTGCCCCACGCATGGTCCGCCCAGATCGCTCCCGCCATGATCCCGAAGGTCCAGACCGGGAAAGCGAACAGGATCGCGCGGTACGACAGCCGGTCGAGGATCAGCGGCCGGGGAAGGCGCATCATGATCCCGGCGGCCTTGGACGGCTGGCCGGCCGCCACGCGCCGCTCGTGCCGATCGGCGGCCAGGTACATCGCGGTCGTGACCGCCCCGACGATGAAGAGGCCGGAAGCGATGATCATGGCCGTGACATGAATGGCGATCCAGTACGACTGCAGGGCGGGCACCAGCGAGCCGGCCGGCGTGTAGATCACGGCCACGGCCACGCCGAGAGCGAAGACCACCGGGATCAGCACGAAGAGCCCGATGTAGTAGGCCTTGTACCGGAGCACGGCAACGACGAGGACGATGACCGCCGTGCAGGTGATCGCCGTGATGAACTCGTACATGTTGCCCCAGGGAACGCGGTCCTCGGAGATACCGCGGAGCAAGATCCCGCTGACATGCGCGAGCAGCCCGACGATGGTCAGGGTCAGCGCCGAGCGCACCCACCATCCCGGCCGGGCCGGGGAAGGCCCGGTGGACGGCGCGGCAGGCGTTGCCGCGTCCGGTCCATCCGGCAGGCGGCCGCCCGGTCCTTGACCTGACCTGCCCGCCGCCTGACCAGCCGCGCTGGCGGCCGCGCCGACGCCGACCAGCTCGGGCGCCGTGCCCAAGGGAGGCGCCGTGATGCGCTGCCGTCCGAAGGCGAAGTCGCACGCGTAGGCGAGCATCGCGAGCGCGTAGACGACAATCGTGAACAGCAAGAGGTGCTGGCTGAGCTGGGCCAGTCCAATGTTTACGGGCATCGCAGCCTCACTCCCCCTCGGCGTGGCCGGGGGATGGTTCGCGGTCATTGCTGGCCGGCGGGAGCCGGCCATGCGGGTCGCCGCCGGGCGCAGCCAGATCGCCTTCGCGCGTGACGGCATCATCGCCAGCTAGCGCTGCCGATGTCCCTGCTGCGCTGGCCAGCCCGGCAGCGGGCGGACTGCCGGCCTGAGCATCCCTGATCTTCGCGGCCAGCATGGCGAACTCGGTGTCGAAGCCACCCGCCGCATCGCAGCGGGCCAGGCCGCCCACGGTCACCACGGTGCGGCCGTCGGCGCCGGCCCCCGCGCGGACGAACACCCGGCGGCGGCGGACGGCGAATGAGAGGAGCAGCCCCGCGATTGCGGTGATCCCGGAGATCAGCGCGGGCAGCTGCCCGGGATCGTAAGTGATCGCCAGGCTCGCCCACTGCCGGTATCCGGTAAAGGTGAGCGTCCCGGCACGGCCGGGGAGCTTCATGGACTGGCCGGGAGCAAGCGGCCGCGGCGCGATCGGCAGCCGTCGCATCCGGGCGGTGTCCAGCTGGAAGACCGACTGCGACTGTCCCTGGTCAAGGCCGAGGTTGCCCGCGTAGGAAACCAGGCTCACCCGCGGCGCGAGGGCGGCAGGAAAGGCCGACTGCAGGCGGCCATTGACGTCGACGGCGGTCGGCAGGAAGACGCCGGCGAACCCGAGCTGCTCCGGATCGGCGTCGGGCACCTTGATCACGCCTTCAGAGGTGAGCCCGGACTGCTCGACAGGGATAAAGGGCACCGGGCCGTTGAAGACCACCAGGCCGGCGCCGTCGGTGACCCGGAAGACCGGCGCGTACCCGTGGCCGATCAGGAATACCTGCACGCCGTCCACGTTGAGCGGATGGTTTACCCGGATGACATAGCTCCGCATCGGCGCGCCGGGCCGGTCAGAGTAGCGGATGGCGGCGTTGAATGAGGACGGCTGGCCGCGTTGCGGGCCCGAGGTGACGTAGTGCGCGGTGAAATTGTCCAGTGTCATGGAGAAGGGCTGCAGGTCCGACGGTGACACCAGGCGGCCTGGCCGGAACTGGTCGAGCGCGGTCACCGTGTTCGCGAACGACTGCCCGGAGATGAGCAGCCGGTCGGCCTTGTAGCCGAAGATCCCGCCGATGGCGACTGCCCCGAGCAGGGCGAGCAGCGCGATGTGGAACAGCAGGTTGCCGACCTCCCGCAGGTACCCCTTTTCTGCAGCCACCCAGCCGTCGCCCGTGCGCAGCCTGAACCGCTTCCCCGAGAGCATTCCGGCGGCGGACGCCACCGCCTCGGCCGGGGTCAGGGCAGTCTGGTAGCTGGTTGCCAGCGGAAGCCGGGCGAGGTTACGCGGGGCGCGCGGCGGCAGCTGCCGCGCAGAGCCCACGAGGCGGAACGTCCGCGGCAGTACGCAGCCGGCCAGCGACAGGAACAGCAGCAGGTAGATCGCAGCGAACCAGGGCGCGGCGAAGACGCTGAACAGGGACAGCCGGGCCAGAATCGGGGCCAGCGTGGGATGCGCGGCGTAGTACTTCGCTACTGCGGCCGGGTCGATTCCCTGCTGCGGGATCACCGATCCTGGCACGCTCGCGACCGCGAGCAGGAAGAGCAGCACGAGCGCGGTGCGCATCGAGGTCAGCTGCCGCCACGCCCAGCGCAGCCAGCCCGCGATCGTGCGCCGCAGGCCGGGTGCGGAGGCCGGCCCCCGGTTCGGGCCGACCCTCGCGGGTGCCGCTGCGGCGGCGGGCTGTGTGGCCGCGGGCTGTGTGGCCGCGGGCTGTGTGGCCGCGGGCTGCGTGGCCGCGGGCTGCGTGGCCGCGGGCTGTGTGGCCGCGGCACCGCCGCCGGCCGCGGCACCGTCGCCGATCGCGGCACCGTCGCTCGTCGTGGCGCTCTCGCTGGCCGCGGCAACCTGACGCCCGGAGCCGGGCGGTACGCGCAGTTCCGTCACCGGGTCACCGCCGGTTGCCCCCGGTCACGCGGTCTCCGCGGACACGTCGGCGATCAGCCTGCTCAGCGCCGCATAGGTCACCTGGCTGACGATCCGCGCGGCAACTCGCCCGGTCCGGTCGATCACCAGCGTCGTCGGGATCCCGGCGGGCGGCACGGTGCTCTGGAAGGCAAGCGCTATCTCATCAGCCGGGTCGTTAAGGCTCGGGTAGCTGATCCGGAACGTGCGCTCGAACGCATCGGCCGCGGCCGGGCTGTCCCTGATGTCGACTCCGAGGAACCGGACGCCACGAGAGCGGAAATGCGCGGCGAGCGCGGCGAGCGCCGGTGCCTCCTGGCGACACGGTCCGCACCAAGAGCCCCAGAAGTTCAGCACGACCACGTCGCCGCGGTATTGGGCCAGGGCAAGCTTCCGGCCGGCCAGCGTCGTGCCCTTGATATCCGGCGCCAGCGGGCGTGCCTGGCTTGCGTACACCGTCGTGTCGTAGCTGCCGGCGACGAAGCTTGTCCCGTTGCTCTCCGCGGTGCTCTGCGCTATCGCCCCGCCCGCACAGCCTGCCAGGGCGAGAGCGGTCACAGTGGCGGCGGCGGCGAGCGCGGCTCCGGTCGCGGCCCGGCGAGCTTGCCGCGCCGGGCACGTCAGGTAGGCACGGGCCGCGTGAGCCGCGGGACGCAGGGAGCGCGGCAGGCGGAACACAGGGTGATCTCCTACAGGCAGTAGTATCGCGCCCTATTGTGCCGGACCCGCCGCGCGGCCAGGACACGGGGCCGGCGTTTCCGCGGCAGGCACCGCTGGGCACGGCGGGCGGTGCAGCCCGGCAGGCGGCGCAGGCGGGCAGCCCACGGCAGGCGGGCGACGGCGCAGCCCGGCAGGCGGCGCAGGCGGGCAGCCCACGGCAGGCGGGCGACGGTGCAGCCGGGCGAGCGCCGGCCGCATCTGGTGGCGTCATTCAGCCGGGCCAGGGGGCAGGTCACGCCCCGGCGATCCGGCGACCGCGCGACCCGGCAGGCTCCGCATAGCTGACGGACGCCAGCCGGCCATCCCGGTAGGTGAAGCTCGTCACGCTGGCCAGCGCGCATTCCCGCCTGCCCGGGTGGTGCCAGAGCCGGTGGCCCTCGGCCTCCCGTCGCGCCACCCAGATGGGCAGCTGGTGACTAACGCAGACGGCCTCGTGGCCGCGCGCCGCGCGGGCAGCGTCGCCGACGACATCAAGCATCCTGGCCGCGACGTCCTGGTACGGCTCGCCCCACGAGGGACGCAGCGGGTTCACCAGGTAGCGCCAGTGCCGGGGCCTCCGGAGCGAACCGTCACCGACGCCGACGGTCATGCCCTCGAAATGATTCCACGCCTCGATCAGGCGGTCATCGATCACCGGCGTCAGGCCGAACTCCGCGGCTATCGGCTCGGCCGACTCCCTCGCCCGCTCAAGCGGCGACGACATCAGCACGGTCACGTCCCGGCCGGCCAGGAAGTCGGCGGCGGCCTTCGCCATGAGGCGGCCGTCCTCGGACAGGTGGAAGCCGGGCATGCGGCCGTAAAGGACGCCACGGGGATTATCGACCTCCCCATGGCGCACCAGGTGGACGACGCTGCGGTCAGCCGGCGGAGGGGTCTGTGTCATGGCGAGCACAGCTTACCGGGGGCGGCTGCGTACGGCCGCTTGGATCACCGGCCTGGCGGGAGGCGCCGCTTTCCGTCCCGGCTGGTTGCCGCCGGGCCGGCTAACCTGAGGTCAGCATGTGGTTGCGCCTAGGGTTCCGCGCGTTGCCCGCCCCGCAGACCACAATCAGGGCGACGCGGGCTGGACCGAGCGGCGCCAGGAACTTGCCGCGGGCTGAGCATGGCCGGGCGACGGGCGAACACCTCACGGGACAGAAGCCTCGAGGGCTCTGCTAGCCGTGCCCGCAAGGGCCAGACCCGGCAGGAGCCGCCCTCCGTGAGTGCCACCGCCATCGCCCTGGTTCTCGTTGCCGCCGTCGCGCATGCCAGCTGGAACCTCTTCAGCAAGCAGGCATCGGTGACCGGCGCCGTTTCCTTCATCTGGCTGGTGTCCGCGGCCGCGACACCGCTCTACGCGCCGGTGATCGCAGTGGCCGTGGTCGTTCAGCACCCCCGGCTGACCGGGCTTTCCTGGGTGTTCATGGCGGGAACAGGCGTCTTGCAGGCTTGCTACTTTCTCTTCCTGCAGAGCGGCTACCGCCTCGGGGACCTCTCGCTGGTCTATCCGATCGGCCGCGGTACCGGCGCACTGCTCGCCGCGCTAGCCGGCATCGCCCTCTTCGGCGAGCGGCCAGGGCTGCTGGCCATTGCCGGGATCGCCTGCATCGTGACGGGCATCGTCGTCATCGGGATTCCCGGCCGGACCGGCGCCCGCGCGCCCGTTCCTGCCGCTGGGACCGTTCCTGCCGCTGGGACCGTTCCTGCCGCTGGGACCGTTCCTGCCGCTGGCACCGCCCCTGCCGCTGGCACCGCCCCTGCCGCTGGCACCGCCCCTGCCGCTGGCGTGCCGCCTGTGCCCGCGCCCCGGGCTCCGGCCGCCATCAGCGCGACCGCGTTTGCGCTGCTGACGGGGACGTTCATCGCTTCTTACACGCTGTGGGACAAGTATGCGGTCGGCACGCTGCGCACGCCGCCGTTGCTGCAGGGATACGCCGCGTTCCCGATCATGGCGCTTGCGTTCGCCCCGCAGGCGTGCCGGGCCGCGGACCGGACCGCCGGCGTCTGGCGGGCCTACTGGCCGCAAGTCCTCGGCGCGGCCGTACTCGCACCGCTCGCGTACATCCTGGTACTGATCGCGCTCAGCTTTACCGCCGTCAGCGCGATCGCACCCGCCCGCGAGGTCAGCGTCTTGTTCGGGGTGCTGCTCGGCCGCAGGCTGCTGGGCGAGGGCGGCCTGGCGCGCAGGCTCATGGCCGCGGCAGCCATCGTGGCCGGAATCGTGGCGATCGCGATCGGCTGAGTCCCCGGCCGACGGGCTCAGGCTCGGTCATCGCAGCCGGAGATCTCCATGTGGCGCTGCCGGTCCGCGATACCTGGCCTGGTGAGCACCGGCAGGCTCGCGCTCTCCCCGGCACCTCATCGATGACGCGAAGCTGCGGGTTCAGCGAAGCGCGACAGCGGCGGCGCTGGCCGCGGCGGGCAGCGCGCGGGCCACCCGGCTGACCGCGGCTTCGCCGTGCGCGGCCGACAGGAACCATGCCTCATAAGGCGACGGCGGCAGGTAGACACCTTGGTCGAGCATGGCATGGAAGAACGCAGCGTAGGCAGCCGCCGACTGGCCGCGGGCCCCGGCGAAATCGCGCACCGGGGTGTCCAGGCCGAGGAAGACGGAGAACAGGCTGCCGGCCTCCTGCAGCCGGAACGGCACTCCCGCAGCGGTCAGCGCGTCTGACGTGAGCTTCGCCACCGCGGCGGCAGCCTCATCGACCTTCGCGTACACCTCGTCCGTGCAGGCGCGCAGCGTGGCGAGCCCGGCCGCGGTCGCCAGCGGATTGCCGGACAGCGTGCCCGCCTGGTAGACCGGCCCGGCCGGGGCCATCCTGTCCATGATCTCCGCGCGGCCGCCAAAGGCGGCGGCAGGCAGCCCGCCCCCCATGACCTTCCCGAAGGTCATCAAATCGGCGTCAACGCCCTCGCGCCCGTACCAGCCGGACCGCGAGATCCGGAAGCCGGTCAGCACCTCGTCCATGATCAGCAGGGCCCCGTGCTCGCGGCAGAGCAGCGCGAGCAGCTCGTTGAAGCCCGCCGCCGGCGGTACGACCCCCATGTTGGCCGGGCAGGCCTCGGTGATCACGCAGGCGATCTGGCTGCCGTGCTCGGCAAATGCCTGCCGGACGGCCGCCGCGTCGTTGTAGGGCAGCACCAGCGTGTCGGCGGCCACCGCGCCGGTGACGCCGGGTGAGTCAGGCAGCCCGAAGGTGGCGACCCCGGAGCCTGCCGCGGCCAGCAGTGCGTCCACGTGGCCGTGGTAGCAGCCGGCGAACTTGACCACTAGCCGGCGGCCGGTGAACCCGCGGGCCAGCCGCAGCGCCGACATCGTGGCCTCGGTGCCCGAGCTGACCAGCCGCACCTTCTCCACCGGCGCGCGCGAGATCAGTTCCTCGGCCAGTTCGACCTCGCCGGGCGTCACGGTGCCGAACGAGGTTCCGTCGGCCAGCGCGGCTGCGGTGGCGCTGGTCACGGCGGGATGCGCGTGCCCCAGGATCATCGGTCCCCACGAGCACACCAGGTCGACGTACTCCCTGCCGTCCACGTCGGTCAGGTAGGCGCCGCTGCCTGATGCCATGAATACCGGGACGCCGCCGACCGCCCCGAACGCCCGGACCGGCGAATTCACCCCGCCAGGCGCGACGGCGCAAGCACGGGCGAACAGTTCGCCGGAGCGCTGTGCCCCGGTCATCTGGCGGCTTCCTCGCACGCGTCCCCGAGGTACTCGAGCAGGCGGAGCCCGTCCGGCAGCGGGTGGTCCGCCGGGGCGCGCAGCCAGTGCGCGGTGCTGGCCGGGCGGTACCGCGATGGCGGGGCCAGCACGTAGCTGTCCCTGCAGTGCCACCGCAGGCCGCTCACCTGCGTCACGGTCTCCGGCTCGGAGTCGAGGTGACAGGACCACCATTCGTGCTCATCAGCGGGGGCGCCGCGGGTCCGCACGAAGAAGAGAGCCCGGTCCCCGGCGCTCAGCGCAACCGGGCCGGGGCGCACTCCCGCCGCCGCCATCAGCCGCAGGGCGCTTGTTCCCACCGCGGCCGGGACATCGAGCACGTCGAACACCCGGCCGGTCACCAGGATGATGCCCGCGTCCGGCCTGGCCAGCCACCAGCTCCATACGGTGGCCGGATCGGTGCTGGCCTCCACCTGCCAGGCGGGCGACATCGGGTGCGCACCCGGTGCCGGGCAGCCGACCCGGTCGCACGAGCAGGCGCGGCCGCCGCCCGCGCCGCGCTGCGGGCGGCCTGGCGGATGCGCGCCGGCGCACACGGGCCAGCCCATGGCCGCGTATCCGGTGGCGGCGGCCGCCAGCCGCTCCACGGACCTGCGGCGACCCCGGCGCAGCACGGTGTCAGCCATCAGCTCCACTCCAGCCCGGCCTAGCTGCCGTTGGCAACGATCGCGCCCGGCAGCCACGACAGCAGCCAATCCGCGTCCGCACCCAGTTGCCTCCTCGGAATTTACGGGGGTTGCACGGCGACTGTTGCATTCTGCTTGATGTACCGCGGGTTAGGCCAGGCGACGTGCTGCTTCGGTCGCCCAGTAGGTGAGGATGATGCCGGCGCCGGCCCGGCGGATCGCGGTGAGGGTCTCCATGATGACCCGGTCCCGGTCCAGCCAGCCGTGGGCTGCCGCCGCCTCCACCATCGCGTACTCGCCGCTGACCTGGTAGGCGGCGACCGGCAGGTGCACGGTCGCGGCAATCCGGCTGATGATGTCCAGGTAGGCCAGAGCCGGCTTCACCATGACGATGTCGGCGCCCTCGTCGACGTCGAGCAGGACTTCCCGCAGCGCCTCGCCGGCGTCGGCCGGAGCCTGCTGATAGGAGGCCCGGTCGCCGAACTGCGGCGCGCACTCCGCCGCCTCGCGGAACGGCCCGTAGAAGGCCGATGCGTACTTCGCCGAATAGGCGCAGATCGCGACGTCGGTGCGGGCGGCCCCGTCCAGGGCGGCCCTGATCGCGGCGACCTGGCCGTCCATCATGCCGCTCGGCGCCACCACGGCCGCGCCCGCTGCGGCCTGCGCGACCGCGATCGATGCGTACCTTTCCAGGGTCGCGTCATTGTCGACCTCGCCGGATGGCGTCAGCATCCCGCAGTGACCGTGATCGGTGTACTCGTCCATGCACAGGTCGGCCATCAGCACGGTAGCGCCGCCGACCTCGGCGGTGAGGTCACCCAGGGCCAGCTGGACAATCCCGGCCGGGTCGTCGGCAGCCGACCCGCGGGCGTCCTTGACGGCCGGGATGCCGAACAGGATCAGTCCGCCGACCCCGGCGTCCACCGCCTCGTGCGCCGCCTTGCGCAGGCTGTCCCTGGTGTGCTGCACCACGCCCGGCATCGAGCTGACCGGCTGCGGCTCGCGAATCCCCTCCTTGACGAACAGCGGTTGCACAAGATCAGCGGGCCGTACGCTGACCGGCGCCACCAGGCGGCGGATCGCCGCGCTGCGACGGAGCCTGCGGGGGCGGGCGGCGGGGTATCCGGCGGTCATCGGGCGCTCCTCATCTGATCCTGCGGCGGGCTCCCCGGCGGCGCTCACTGGGCTTTCTGACGACCTCCCCGGCTGCCACGGCAGCGTCACGCAGGCCGGCGCCGTACTCCGCCAGGGCGTCGACCAGCGCGGTGACCGACGGCTTAGGCGCCATCACGTCCACCCGGAGCCCGAACTCGGCGGCTGTCTTCGCCGTCTGCGGCCCGATTACCGCGATCACCGTGACCGCGTGCGGCTTGCCGGCGATCCCGATCAGGTTCCGGACGGTGGAGGAGGAGGTGAAGAGGACAGCGTCGAAGCCGCCGCCCTTGATGGCCTCGCGGATGGGCGCGGGCGGCGGCGCTGCCCGGACGGTCCGGTAGGCGGTGACGTCCTCGGCTTCCCAGCCGAGGTCGGTGAGCCTGGCGATCAGGTTCTCGGTGGCGATGTCGGCCCTGGGCAGCAGCACGCGGTTGATCGGGTCGAGCACGTCGTCGTAGGCAGGCCATACGGCGGCCAGACCCTCGCCGGACTGCTCTGCCTCGGGGACAAGGTCGGGCATGATGCCGAAGTCGCGGAGCGCCGCCGCTGTCTGCTCGCCGACCGCCGCCACCTTGACGCCGGCGAACGCGCGCGCGTCCAGGCCGTACTCCTCGAACTTCTCCCGCACCGCGCGGACCGCGTTGACCGATGTGAACGCGATCCACTGATACCGCCCGGTCACCAGGCCCTTCACGGCGCGTTCCATCTGCTGCGGCGTGCGGGGCGGCTCGACGGCGATGGTCGGCACCTGCTCAGGAACCGCGCCGTGCGTGCGCAGCCGGTCGGACACCGTTTCCGCCTGCTCCTTCGTCCGCGGCACCAGGATCCGCCAGCCGAAGAGCGGCTTGGTCTCGAACCAGGACAGCGCATGCTGCGCCGCGATGCCCTCCCCGACGACGGCGATGGCCGGCCCGTCGGCGGTCAGCAGGCTGATCCCCGCCGCCTTGAGGTCCGCGGAAACGGACCCGAGCGTGGCCACCACGGTCTGCTGGTCAGTAGTGGTGCCGTTCCAGGTGATGGCGAACGGGGTGCTCTCCTTCCAGCCGACCGCCACCAGCATCTTGGCCAGATCGGCCGGGCCGGTCTCGGCGCCAAGGATCACCAGGCTGCCTGGTCCCGACGACAGCCGGCTGACCTCGGCGGCATGGACGATCCGCACGTCGCCGCTGCCGTCCGAGGTGAGCGGGATCCCGGCGTAGGCGGGCACGGCGGTCGCCGACGGCACGCCGGGGACGATCTCAACGGGGACCCGTGCCTTCACGCAGGCCGCGGCCTCAGCAGCCGCATGGCAGAACAGGAAGGGATCCCCGCTGTACAGCCGGATCGCGAGCTGGCCGGCCTTGGCCGCCTTCACCAGCAGCCGCGGGTCCTGCGAAAGGGCACCGGAGTCGGCGACGACCGCCTCCGGCGGCAGCAGGTGCCGGACCCGCCCGGCTATCTCCGGGCTCGCGACCACCAGGTCGGCCTGGCCGAGCAGCGCCGCGGCACGCAGCGTCAGCAGCCCTTCGTCACCCGGCCCGGCGCCGACGAAGGCGACCCGGCCCGCGGCCGGCTTCGGCGCCGCGCTGGCTGCTGTCTTGTCTGTCACGGGTATGGGGTTCACCTGTCATCATCCCCGCTGCTGATGTGCCCATCGGACACGGCCATGTACCGTCCAGCGCCACGGCGCAGCAACTCGGCGGCCACCTCGCGGCCGAGGCTGATGGCCTCCGCCGCAGGACCGCCTGCGCTGGCCCGCACCACCGTTCCCCCGTTGGCGGCCACCACCACAGCCTGCAGCCGCAATGTTTCCGTTCCGGCAGCATACGCGCCAATGGGGGCGCTGCAGCCGGCCTGGAGCGCGGCGAGCACGCCGCGTTCCGCGCTGGTCGCCGCGTTGGTCGCCGGGTCATCCGCGCAGGCCAGCAGGCTCGCAAGGTCTGGCCGGCCGGCGCTGCACTCTACCGCGAGCGCGCCCTGCCCCGCCGCAGGGAGCATCTCGTCTGGCTCGAAGACCTGGGTAACCGCGTCCAGGCGGCCGATCCTGGCCAGGCCGGCATAAGCGAGCACGACAGCGTCAACTTCCCCAGACTCGACCCTGGACAGCCGGGTGCCCGCATTCCCCCGCACCGGGACAGGCCGCAGGTCCGGTCGCAGCAGCAGCAGCTGGGCGGCGCGCCGCGGCGAGCCGGTGCCGATCCGTGCCGCGGGCGGCAGGTCAGCGAGCTTGGCGCCGGCCCGCGCCGCCAGCGCATCCCGCGGGTCATCCCGCTGCGTCACCGCGGCCAGCGCGATTCCCGCGGCCGGGCTGGCCGGCAAGTCCTTCAGCGAGTGCACGGCAAAGTCGACCTCGCCGTGCAGCAGGCACGCCCGCAGGCCGCTGACGAATACGCCCGTGCCGCCGATCTGGGCCAGCTCTGCCCGGCTGACGTCGCCGAACGTGGTGATCCCGACGAGCTCGACCTGGCGTCCCGTCCGCTCGGTGATCAGGCCGGCCACCCGCCGGGACTGAGCCATCGCCATCGGGCTCTTGCGCGTGCCAAGCCGTAGCGGCGCGAATGTCACGGCGATACCTCCTTGCCCGGCCACGGCACCAGCCCCGGATCGGCGCGGACCACTGCCTGCACGGCGTCCGGGTCAAGGTCGAAGAGCACGCGCAGGGCCGCCTCGTATGAGTCGGCACCAGGCGAGCCTGCCAGCTCCTTGACCCGCACGGTGGGAGCATGCAGCAGCTTGTCCGCCACCCTGCGCATCGACTGGGCGATCTCCCTGTGCGTGCGGGCATCCAGGCCGTCGAGCCGCCCCGCCAGCCGGGCAAGCTCAGCCTGCACGACCCCGGCGGCCTTGGCGCGCAGCGCCACCACGGTCGGGGCCACCCTGGCCGCCCGGTCCGCCGACGCCTGCGCCGCGAATTCCTCCGCGACGATCTGCCAGACCGCCGCCACGTGCTCGTCGTGCGCCGCTGCCCTCGGCAGGCCGTCCGGTCCCGCGTCCCGCAGTTCCTCAAGGCCGATCACGCAGACGCCAGGAAGCCGGCCAGCGGCGGGGTCGACGTCCCGCGGCAGCGCAAGATCGAGCAGGACGAGCGGGCGGGCTGGCGCCCTGGCGCCCAGCGCGTCCTCGACCGACTCCGCCGAGATCACGAACCCGGGCGCCCCTGTGCAGGACACGACCAGGTCGGCGGCCGCGATCTCGGCAGGCAGCCGGGACAGCTCGGCCGCGGTCCCGGAGACCGTCGCCGCGAGCCGCCGCGCATGTTCATGACTGCGATTCGCGACGACAATCCTCGCCGCGCCCATCCGCGCCGATGTGGCAACGGCGAGCGAGCTCATTGACCCAGCCCCGACCACGAGCACGCTCACCGCGGCCAGCGAACTCTGGCCGGCCGCCGCGGCTGGCACGGCGCCGGCTGGCATGGCGCCCGCTGGCACGGCGCCCGCTGGCACCGCGCCCGCTGGCACCGCGCCCGCTGGCACCGCGGCGGCCGGCCCTGTGCGCAGGCGCCCCGCGGCTGCCGCTAGCCCGACGCCTACCAGGCTGGCGCCCGCCCGGCCGATGCCGGTCTCGGCGTGCGCTCGCTTGCCGGCCCGCAGCGCGTGGGTGCCCAGGTCGGAGAGGGCACGGTCGAGGGTGCCCTGTTCCCTGGCGGCGTGCAGCGCCTGGCGCACCTGGCCGAGTATCTGGCTCTCGCCCACCACCATCGAGTCAAGCCCGCAGGCGACCGCCAGCAGATGCTGCACGGCGCGGTCCTCGTAGTGCACGTACAAGTGCGGGGTGAGCGCCGCGAGCGGGATGCCCGAGTGCCTGGCCAGCAGCTCGCAGATGGCCGCGACGCCGCCGTGGAATTTGTCGACGTCGGCGTATATCTCCGCGCGGTTACAGGTGCTGATGACGAAGGTTCCGGCTACATTGTCCGCGCTGGAGACGTCGTGCAGCAGCTTGCCGAGCGCATCGCCGGCCGCCATGGTTCGCTCCAGCGTGGCGAGCGATGCGCTCTTGTGGCTGAGGCCCACCACGAGCACGCTCATGTCGCTATCGCCTGCGCTTCCGGCTCGGTGTCACCCTCCATGGCCGCTGCCATGCCCGCAGCGCGGACGGACCCGAATCCACCCCGCCGCCGGGCCTGATGCGTTCCCCAGCCGGGCTCAGCGTCGGCTACCCGGACCACGGCACGACGCTGTGCATGAAAGGCGAGAATCTGCAACTCGATCGACAGGTCGACCTTACGCACATCGACCCCCGAAGGCACGCTTAGCACGACGGGCGCGAAATTCAGGATGCTCGTGACCCCGGCCGCGACTAGCCGGTCACAGACGTCCTGCGCGGTGCCGGCGGGCGTGGCGATCACCCCGATCGAGACCTCGTGCCTGGCCACTACGGACTCGATTCCGTCGGCGTGCCGCACGACATGACCGGCGATCGATTTGCCGACCACGGCGGGATCGGCGTCGAGCAGCGCGGCGACGCGGAAGCCGCGGGACGCGAAGCCCCCGTAGTTGGCGAGGGCCCGGCCCAGGTTTCCGGCACCGACGATGACGACCGGCCAGTCCTGGGTCAGGCCAAGTTCCCTGGACACCTGGTACACGAGGTACTCGACGTCATAGCCGACCCCGCGAGTGCCGTAAGAGCCGAGGTGCGAGAGATCCTTGCGGAGCTTGGCTGAATTGACCCCGGCGGCCGAGGCGAGCTCCTCGCTCGACACGGTGGCGATGCCGCGGTCGGCGAGTGCATACAGCGTCCGCAGGTACACCGGGAGGCGGGCAACTGTCGCCTCCGGTATGCCCTGACTGCCGTTGTCTGATACAGGACGGCGGGACATTCGCCGGCACTCCTGGGGATAGACGCGGCGTGCACGCGGGCCGGCATGAGCCCGGCGTGGCAGCATTTCGCTTTCACGGTACGCCCTTGTGAACGTTTGCACAAAGTCGGCCGGACTTGTCGCAGGGAACGGCTATCCGCGCAGCGCGGCCCGCAGCCCGTCCCCGGCTACCCGCGCAGCGCGGCCCGCAGCCCGTCCCCGGCTACCCGCGCAGCGCGGCCCGCAGCCTGTCCTCGTCTACCCGCCAGAAGTCATGCTGCACGCCGTCGATCAGCGTCACCGGGATCTGCTCGCCGTACGCCCGGAGGTCGCCGGGTGACCGGGTGATGTCGCGTTCCTCCCAGCTCACGCCCAGCTCGCCGGCGACGCGCGCGATGATGGCCCGGGCGTCGTCGCACAGGTGACAGCCCGGCCGCGATAGCAGGGTGACTGTCCGCCTCCCGTGCTTCGCAGGCTCTCCGGCCGCCGCGGCGGTATCCATCACGGCAGCCGCTGCGATCCCTGCCCCAGGCCGGCCGGCCCGCCACCGCCGCCAGGGCCGCCCGCATGCCCCGGCACGGCTCCGCCCCGGACCCCCGTGCCCAGCGGCGCGCCGGGAGCCTCCGGGGCCGCGGCATCCGCCCGCTCCTCCCCCGGCACGCTGAGCAGGTCAGAGATGGACGGGATCGCAGAGACCTTAGCCCGCTGCAACCCGAGCTCGATCACGTTAGTGGCGAGCACGTACGGCCTCCGGTCCACCTCAAACTTGGCGATGTAGGGCTGGAGCTTGTGTTCCTCGTAGGCTTCCCGGTCCCGGTAGACCTCATAGAGAATCCGCTGCATCGGCGCCGACGGCACCGCGTGCACGATGTAGACGAGCGTGTCGGGCTCGTGGGTGCGGACCAGATCGACGACCTCTTCCGTCAGGCCGTCGAACGCATCCACCCGATCCTCCAGCAGCGTGTAGATCTCAATCTGGCCGAAGAGCCGTGCCCATGCCTCGTGATCCTCGGCGGCCGGCAGGCCAGGCTGGCCTGGCGGCAGGCCCGGATGCCCCGGCTGCAGCATCCCCGGCGGCGGCCCCCCGGGCGGCATCCCCGGTGGCGGCATCCCGGGCGGCATCCCCGGCTGTCCGGCCAGGCCCGCGTCGCTCGCCTCGTCGTCCGGCCCGTAACCGGCGCCGACCGCGAGGCCGCCGCCATTGCCCATGTCATCGGCGTACTGCCGGTAGCCGGACTGATCGATGTCGGCATCGTCGTAGCCCGGATCGCCGGGGTACGGCCCGTACTCTCCGACGGCCGGGTGCCGACCACCGCCGCCGGCATCGTTGAGCGGATCGTAGCCGCCAGTCTCGTCGTCATCCCACGGGGGGCGACTCCCCTGATGCACGACATCGAGCCGGATGCGCTGCACCCGGGACACAGCGAGCCAGGTCAGCGCCACAGCGAGAACGCAGAGAAGGGGGAACGCTCGGGACACCCGGATCCCGACCGTGCTGCCGGCCAGCGCGGCGAGTCCGGGAAGAGCCAGGGCCAGGGCGGCGATGCTGGCCGCGGCGACAGCCGGCCAGGTGGCCCGCCAGGCCGGGTCATGCCGGGAACGGCCTGCCGTCAGGGTGATGGCGATCAGCGCGACCAGCGCGGTGAACGGCACGAGCACATACGTCAGCAGCGAGGCCGAGATCGGCTGGTAGTACACCCACGCGGCAGGAAACGCCTTGCTGAACACCGCCGAGCCCAGCGGGTCGGTGGCCAGGATCACCAGGCCCACGACCCCCAGCGCTGAGACGGCCAGCCGTGCCGCAAACCGCACCGGCAGGCTGCGCGCAGCTACCTCGGCGATACCGAGCGCGAGGCCCAGGGTGGCGATCACCTGCGCGCCTAGCTGGACCGCGCGGAATGTCGTCGAGCTGAAGCCCGCGGCGAACCCTGCCGCCTGGGCGACAAGTGCCACCGCGAGGCCGAACATCGCGCAGGTCCAGGCGATGAGATCGGTACGGGGCAGGCGGGCGCACCGCATCGCCATCGCGAGAATGCCCGCAAGGGCGAGCAGCACGCCGGCGAATGCCACTATCAGCGAGATAGACATTGCTGCCTATGGTGCACGACGCGCAGCGTTGACGCGAACGTGATGCGACAGCCCGCAGGGCCGTCTCGCTGGCAGCGTGACCAGCGATCATGCCGCATCGCCGAAATGCAGGCTGGCCTGCCGGGCGGCGGCACGGGATTTGCCGGGGACCGGCGCCAGTAGGCTCGTGCACATGAGGCAGCTGCTGGGAGAGCGCAGCCCGGCGGGCCGGTCACGTGGTGATGGCCAGGGCGAGCCTGCTGGCAGGGCATGGCTGAGCCTGAGCCGCGGGAGGGCCGACCGCAGCGGGCGGGCCGCACTGGCCGGGGCGGCGGCGGCCGCAGTCGCCGAGGTCGAGCCGCCGCCGCCGGTCTATGATCCCGCGGCCGCGGCCTTCTTCGACGTGGACAACACGCTCATGCGGGGCGCGTCCATCTACCACTTTGCCCGCGGGCTGGCGGTGCGCAAGATGTTCGGGCCCCGCGACCTGGTGAGGCTGACCTGGGGGCAGCTGTCATTCCGGGTGCGCGGCGCCGAGAACTCCGACCACATCGATGCAGCGCAGCAGGCCGCCCTTGCGTTCGTTGCCGGTCACCGGGTGGCGGACGTCGTCGCCCTGGGCGAGGAGATCTACGACGACACCATGGCCAGCCGCATGTGGGAAGGCTCCATGAAGCTGACCCGGCGCCACCTGGAAGCCGGGCAGCGGGTCTGGCTGGTCACGGCCACGCCGGTGGAACTCGCCAATATCATCGCCCGCAGGCTTGGCCTGACCGGTGCTCTCGGCACCGTCGCGGAAAGCGTGCGGGGCGTCTACACCGGCCGCCTGGTCGGCGGCCTGCTGCACGGCGAGGCCAAGGCGGCCGCGATCCGCGCCCTCGCCGGGCGCGAGGGGCTGGACCTGTCGCGCTGCACGGCCTATAGCGACTCAGCCAACGACCTGCCCATGCTGTCGCTCGTCGGGCACCCCAACGTGGTCAATCCCGACGCCGAGCTCCGCGCCGAGGCGAAGCTGCATGGCTGGCCCGTGCATGATTTCCGGTCAGGCCGGCGGGTCACGTCGATTGCGCTGCCGGTCGCCGCCGGTGCTGGCGCCGTCGCCGGCGGGCTGGTGGCCGGCGTCGCGCTGCGCCGCCGCCGAGCCGGCGCTAGCTGAACGCCGGGCCGCGGTCCAGGACGAGCTGGTCGAGCTTTTGCTGAATAATGTCGCGTACTTTGCCGCCAAGCTCGGCAACCGCCGCCGGATGAGCCTGCCCGGCCACCGTGTAGTCGCCGGTCGGCACCGGAGGGCAGAATTCGATAAGCCAGTTAGATGGCAGCGGGATGGCGCCGAGCGGGCCGAGCCACGGAAATAGCGGCGTCACCGGGAAATACGGAAGCCGGAGTATTCGCGCGAGTGCTCCGGCATTCCCGATCATTGGATAGATCTCCTCTGCCCCGACGATCGCGCACGGGATGATCGGCACGCCAGCCTCTATCGCCGTCGCGGCGAAGCCGCCGCGGCCAAAGCGCTGCAGCCGGTAGCGCTCGCTGTAGGGCTTCCCGATTCCCTTGAAGCCCTCAGGAAACACGCCGACGATCTCGCCCGCGGTGAGCAGCCGCGCGGCCTCGGCCGGGCAGGCCCTGGTGTGCCCGCTTTTCCTGGCCAGGGTCGCCAGGCCGGGAATCGCGTAGACCAGGTCGGCACCGAGCAGGCGCAGATTCCGGTGACTCGGATGCTCGTCGAACAGCCCCGTGTGGAGCATGATCGCATCGAACGGGAGGACTCCCGAGTGGTTGGCGACGACGAGCGCCGGGCCCGAGGCCGGCACATGCTCAAGCCCGCGCATGCGGACCCGGAACCACTGCCGGTAGACCACCCGGGAAACAGGCATCACTACCGAGGCGTGGAAATCGGGATCGAAACCAGACTCGTCGATGTCGTAGTCGCCAGCTGCCCGCCGGCGCGCGAAGTCGGCCACGCCCGCGGCCCGCTGCCGCCATCTGCTCACGTGTCCGGCCTGAGGCTGGCTCATCATGCCTTCCCCGGGCGCTGCCGCGGGTGCCCACGACACCGCCGCGGGAGCGCAGCCCACCCGGCAGCCGGGCGGGCAGCCTAGCGCGCCCTACTTCTTGTTCCTGCGCTGAACCCGGGTCTTCCGCAGCAGCTTGCGGTGCTTCTTTTTGGCCATTCGCTTGCGGCGCTTCTTGATGACTGAGCCCATGAAACCACCCTCGCTCGGTGTCTTGGCTGACGGGCATGCCTGCTCCGCACGCCCCACGCCGGGCGGCTTGCACGCTTCGACGAACAGCGTACTCCCGGTCGCTTACCGCTCAACTCATCCCGGCTGGCTGCGCTGCCGCTGGCAGCACCCTGACCGCCACCGGGATGGCCGGCTGCGGGATCGGCCGGCCAGCGCGGGGCTAGGTGGTCCCGACGAAGGCATCCCGCAAGTACTGGTTGACAGCCTGCTCAGGAACGCGGAACGAGCGGCCGACTCTGATCGCCTCAAGCTCGCCCGAGTGCACCAGGCGGTAGACCGTCATCTTGGACACTCGCATGATCGTGGCGACCTCGGCCACGGTCAGGAACCTGACGTCACTAAGGGGAGTTGCGTCTGCTGCCATCCTGAGCCCTCTTCCGGCGAAGCTGTGTGCGCCGAGCCGGATTCGGCGCACCAGTCACGTCCGTCTCCAGCGTAAGTCCTGTGCGGAAAAGGGCAACCCCGGCAGGATCTCAAATTAACTGGATCTGGCGCCGGGGCTCCATGCCGTTCGGCTGCCGATCTCCGCAGCAGCTCGGCGGCCGAACTGATCGGGCGCCTGCCATTCTGGCTATGCCGATACAGCCAATCCGCGGCAGGGAATGGCACTGAGCCGTCAAACGGCGCCGGCCAGCGCCTAACCGGTGCTAGCACAGCGTCTAACCTGCGCAATGCGCTGTCCCTAACCTGCGCTGGGCACAGCGTCTGACCTGCCCGATGCACGCCGCCTGACCTGCGCTGGGCACAGCGTCTGACCTGCCCGACGCACGCCGCTAACCTGCGCCGAGCTCGCGGCCGCGTTCACTCGCCGCCTCGATCGCGGCGAGGATCGCCGCGCGCACTGAGTGCCTCTCCAGCTCGCGGATGGCATTGATAGTGGTACCGCCAGGCGACGTAACTGCCTCACGCAAGATCACCGGATGCTCGCCGGATTCCCGCAGCATCGTTGCCGCGCCGTAGACCGCCTGGGTGACCATTTCCAGCGCGTTGCCGCGTGCCATGCCGAGCAGGATTCCGGCATCGACCATTGCCTCGACCAGGTAGTACACGTAGGCCGGCCCGCTCCCGGACAGGGCGGTGGCGGCATTCTGCTGCGATTCAGGTATCCGCAGCACCTTGCCGACCGGGCGCAGCAGTTCCTCGGCCCGGCGCAGGTGATCCTCGCCCGCATGCGTGCCTGCCGAGATCACGCTCATGGCCTCGTCGACAAGCACCGGCGTATTGGACATCACCCGCACCACCGGGACTGCCCCCGGCAGGTGGCGCTCGATGAACGATGTCGTGATGCCGGCGGCCACCGAGATCACCAGGCGGCCGGCTGGCATCGCCGGGGCGATTTCCTCCAGCAGCATCGCCATGTCCTGCGGCTTCACGGTGATGATGAGCGTATCGGCGCGGCTAGCTGCCTCGGCCGCAGTCAGCACCTCGATCCCGTGCGCCTCGCGCAGCTGGCTGGCCCGCTCTGGCCGGCGAGCGGCGGCGATGACGTCCGACGGCGGCACGCCGGCCCGGAGCATCCCCGAGAGCAGCGCCTCGCCCATTTTCCCGGCTCCGAGGACTCCGATCACGCCAGGGAGCCTACCGGGGCGGCGCCCTTCGGCCGGCCTGCCGGCCCCACCTTTCATGATCCCGGGGATTTCTCAGTCGCTACGACTGAGAAATCCCCGGGATCATGAGATTGCTGGCGCCGACTCGGCCCGGCCCGCCAACGGGCTTCCCGGCGGGCCTTGCCGGCGGGCCTTGCCGGCGGGCCTTGCCGGCGGGCCTTCCCGGCGGGCCTTCCCGGCGGGCCTTCCCGGCGGGCCTTGCCGGCGGGCCT
>WNFB01002290.1_pt1 | contig 28578 bp, 29 predicted proteins | sample 5400501 | NCBI WGS metagenome assembly WNFB01 (sample SAMN13153341, study PRJNA577476) | soil metagenome | isolation source: 200 cm saprolite under Douglas fir tree site 2 hole 1 | place: USA:California | collected 2015-04-18
CGTCCTCGTTGGCGCCACCGTGCCGTGGCCCCTTTAGCGTCGCGATCGCCGCCACGATGGCCGCGTGCAGATCGGTGAGCGTCGCGACGCCGACCCGGGCCGCGAACGTCGACGCGTTGAGCTCGTGGTCGGCGTGCAGAGTGAGCACCAGGTCCAGCACCCGTGCGACCTCTTGCGACGGCGCCCGTCCCTCGAGGAGCGCCAGGAAGTACGCCGCGTGCGACGTCGCGGCCGGCGCCGCCACGGGCGTCCGCCCCGTGCGGATTCGCTGCCAGGCCGCGACCGTCTCCGGCACGAGGGTCATGAGCCGGAACGCCTTGCGGAGGTTGGCCTCGGGATCGCTCGAGCGGACGTCGGGATCCCGGGTCGCGGCCAGTGACACCGCCGTCCGGAGCGCGTCGAGGGGATGGCTGTCGCGGGGGAGGGTCCGGAGCAGGTCGGCCACGGCCGCCGGGAGGCCGCGCGCCGCTTCCAGGCGCGACGCGAACTGGGCCGACGCGGCGGGCGAGGGCAGCTCGCCGTGCCAGAGCAGCGCTGTCACGTCCTCGAACGGGATGGCCCCAGCGACCTCGCCGATCTCGTAACCCCGATAGTAGAGCTTGCCCGCCGCGCCGTCGACCTGGCAGATCGCCGACCGCGTCGCGATGACGTCTTCGAGCCCCGCCTTCCACGCCGTCTCCATCGTCGCCTCCTCGTGGTTCAGTTAAGTTGATTAATATTGATTATACTTTATTTAGATTGATTCACCAGTCGGCCCTGGACGAGGACCGGCCGAGCCTGCTAGCGTCGGAAGGCGGCGCACCATGATCAGCGTGAATGACGAAGAATACCTGACGGTCAAGGAGGCCACGCGCCTGCTCGGCGTGAAGCCGGCGACGCTCTACGCCTACGTGAGCCGCGGCGTGCTCCGGAGCTACCGTCAGGGGATGAAGCGCCAGCGGCTCTACCTGCGGGCGGAGGTCGAAGGGCTCCTGCGGCTGGCGCCCAGCGCGACCCGCGCCGCGAACGTGATCCCGCTGCGCGCCCCGGCGCGGCGGCCACGGATCCCACTCGCCGAGTCCTGGATCCGGGACTGACGTGGCGACTCTCCGGCGTGCGGCCTTCCTCAACCCGGGGCGCAACCTGGCGGGCGGCGTCGAGCTCGCGCGGCTCGCGGAAGCGCTCGGTTATGAAAGCGTCTGGGTGACCCACGGCTCCGGGCGCGACTCGTTCCTCGTCCTCGCCGCCTACGGCGCCGCGACAACGCGACTCGGGCTCGGCAACGGGGTCGTCCCGATCTACCCGCGGCACCCGGTCACGATGGCCCAGGCGGCGCTCACGCTCTCGGAGGTGACGGGCGGGCGCTTCACGCTCGGCCTGGGCGTGAGCCACCGCGCCAGCATGGAAGCGATGCTCGGCCTCTCCCTGCGCGAGCCCCTCGCCGTGATGCGGGAGTACGTCGCCGTCCTTCGCGGCGCCCTCGGCGGCACCGTCGAGTTCGCTGGGCGGCACTACCGCGTCAAGTGGAGTCTCGCCGTTCCCGAGCGTCCCGCCGCCCCGCCGATCTACCTGGCCGCGTTGTCCAGGAACATGCTCGAGCTGGCCGGAGAGATCGCCGATGGCGCGGTCCTCTGGCTCTGCTCGCCGGGCTACGTACGCGACGTCGCCGTGCCCGCACTCGAGCGCGGGCGCGCGCGCGCGGGCAAAGCGCTGGCCGGTTTCGAGATCGTCGCCGCGGTGCCGCTGGCGATCTCGGACGACGTGCCCGGCGCCCTCGTCGCCTTCCGCGCCGAGCTCGCGCGGTACCTCACGCTGCCGTTCTACCGCGCCATGCTCGAGGCAAGCGGCCTCGGGAAAGAGCTGGCTCTGTTCGATCGCAGCGGCGAGGTGGCGGAGGGGCTGACCCGCGCCGTCGGCGCCGTCGGCGCCGCCGAGGCCGGACGATCGTTCGTCCGTGCCTACCGCGAGGCCGGCGTGACGTTGCCCGCGATCCGCCCGATCACCTTCCCCGACGCTCTGTGGTATCGCCGCACCCTCGAGGAAGCGTCGCACTGGTGAGGCGCTTCACGGTGCTCGCCGCGCTGCTCGCGACGGCGTGCGCCACCGGTCGTCCGGAGAGTGTTCGGACCCTGCTCGCCGACCGCAGTGCTGCCGTCCTGTACGTGGCCCTCGGCGACAGCACGGTCGAGGGTGTCGGCGCCACGAGCCCCGACCGCAACTATGTAGGCCGGCTGCACGAGCGCCTGCGCGCCGTGTATCCGCGCGCGCGCGTCGTCAATCTGGGCGCAGGCGGCGCGACCTCGGCCGACGTGCTGCTGCGCCAGCTCGACCGGGCGATCGGGCTGCGCCCTGACCTGGTCACGCTCTCGATCGGACCGAATGACATCACCACGCGGGTGCCGGTGGCGACGTACGAGAAGAATCTCGAAACGATCCTCGGGCGCCTGCGCTACGAGACGACGGCGGTCGCCGTCGTGAATCTGATTCCCGACCTGGCGGTGACCCCGCGTTTCAGCCGGAGTCGCCTCCGAGAGGCGGTCGGCCGACAGACCATCGTGTTCAACGAAGCGCTCGAGCGCAAGGGCCGGGCGCACGGTGCCGAGTTGGTGAATCTCTACGCCGCCAGCCAGCGCGAGGTCCCGCTGCAGCCCGAGCTCATCTCGGCGGACGGCTATCACCCGTCCGACGCGGGCTATGCGCGATGGGCTGAGCTGGTCTGGACGGGAGTCGAGGCGCGGATCGTCGATCGGTAAATGAAGAGCCTCGGCGCGGCGTCAGCGTCACGAGCCCGGTCCCCCATCGCCGTCCCAACGACATCCACCACGGCCCGGTGGGCGACCACATCCATCGGCGCCCCGACGTCATCCATCGTGCCCCGGTGGTCGTCGTCCCACAGCCGGTCTACATCACGGTCCCGCGGCGCTGCTTCAGCCTCGGCTATTGGGCCTACAGTTGGGTCCCCCAGAGCTACGTGTCGAACGTCTGGGTCCCCGGCTCCTACAACTCGGACGCCCTGTGGGTCGAGGGGCACTACGAGCCCCGCGCGTACACCTGGGGGTAGGCTCGCCTCGGGCCTGGGGGCCCCAGCCCGGCCCTCCGGCTCGCACGGCGGCCCTGCGCCCGGCTGCGGCTCGCACCGCCTAGCCCGCGTCCGGACTGCGAGACCTCGCGTGGCGCCATGATACAAATGTAGGCTCATGCGGGCCTACGTCGTGTCCCGCCTCGCCCAGACCGCTCTCGTCGTGTTCCTCTCGCTCACGGCGGTCTTCGCCATGGTCCGCCTCTCCGGCGATCCGGTTCTCCTCTTCATGCCGATGGACATCCAGGCCAAGGACGTGAATGAGTTCCGCCAGCGCCTCGGCTTCAATGATCCGATGCCGGTGCAGTACGCGCGCTTCCTCGCAGGCGCGGTCCGCGGCGATTTCGGCGATTCGCTGCGTTACCGGCAGGACGCGATGGGCCTCGTGCTCGAGCGGCTTCCCGCCACGCTCCTCCTGGCCGGCACCTCGCTGCTCCTGACGTTCGCGGTCGCGGTCCCGCTCGGCGTCCTCTCGGCGGTGCGCCGCGACGGGCTGCTCGATCACGTCGCGACGATCTCGACGGTGCTGGGCCAGGCCACGCCCGGCTTTTGGCTCGGGCTGATGCTGATCTATCTCTTCTCGGTACAGCTCCGGTGGCTGCCGACGGGCGGGATGGGCGGCGTCGCGCATCTCGTCATGCCGACGATCGTGCTGGCGGCGTTCTACGCCGCCCGCGTCGCGCGCCTCACGCGCTCGGCGGTGCTCGAGGTGCTGGGCGAGGACTACATCCTGACCGCGCGCGCCAAGGGACTCGGTGAGGGGCGCGTGATCGGCAAGCACACGCTCCGCAACTCGGCGATCCCGATCGTGACGCTCGCCGGTCTCGAGGCGGGGCAGGTCCTGGGCGGGGCGGTGATCACCGAAACCATATTCGCCTGGCCTGGCCTCGGGCGGCTCACGGTCCAGGCGCTGCTCAACCGCGATTTTCCCGTCGTCCTGGCCGCGGTTTTCTTCATCTCGCTCATGTACACGGTGATCAACCTGGTGGTCGATCTCGTTTACGGCTGGCTCGACCCGCGCGTCCATCTGCGATGAGCGCGAGCGCCGGGATTCCGGCGGGCATTCGGGCTCGCATGCAGCGAACGACTGATCGTCGTGGGAGGCTCCGGCGGGGCACGGGTGTGGCGACGCCCGGGTACCCGTGCCCTGTCCAATGAAAAAATGGCTTGGGATCGGCCTGACGCTGACGGCGCTCCTCGCGGCGTTCGCCGCCTCGTGGCTCTCCCCGCACGACCCACTCCGCACCGACTTCCCCCAGAGCCTCCAGCCGCCGGGCGCCGCGGGTCATCTCCTCGGGACCGATCAGCTCGGCCGCGATCTCTTCGCGCGCGTCCTGCACGGGGCGCGCCTGGCGCTGTTCATCGGCGGCTGCACGGTCGTCCTCACCGCGGTCGTCGGCGGCTCGCTCGGCCTCGTCGCGGGTTTCGTCGAGCGCTGGCCCTCGGCCGTGCTGATGCGCATCGCCGACGTGCAGCTTTCCTTTCCCTTCATCCTGCTGGCGATGACGATCAATGCCATCGTCGGGCTCGGCCTTCGCAACATCATCCTCAGTCTTTCGGCGGCCGGATGGGTCGTGTATGCTCGCGTCGTGCGCGGCGAGGTGCTCTCGGTCAAGCAGCGCGACTACGTCCAAGCGGCGGCGGCGCTCGGCATGAGCCGCACGCGCCTCGCGGTCCGCCACGTGCTGCCCAACGTGGCGCCGTCCATCATCGTGGTCGCGAGTCTCCAGTTCTCGTCGTTCATCGTGGCCGAGGCGGCGATCAGCTTTCTCGGGTTCGGCATCCAGCCGCCGACACCAGCCTGGGGAAGCATGCTGTCCGAGAGCCGCGATTTCGTGTATGTCGCCTGGTGGCTGGCGGCGTTTCCCGGCGCAGCCCTGGCGCTCACGGCGCTCGGCGTCAACCTGCTCGGCGACTGGCTCCGCGACACCATGGACCCGAAGCTCAGGGTCTGAACGGCTCGACGCCGGGGCATGGCCACCAGTCACTTCTTCGCCTATCTGTCGCGGATGAAGTTCATCCGTCGCTGGGGACTGATGCACAGCACGTATCCGGAGAACGTCCAGGAGCACAGCCTGCGCGTGGCGCAGATCGCCCACGCGCTCGCGATGATCCGCAACCGGCTCTTCGGCGGTGACGTGAGCCCCGAACGGACCGCGACGCTGGCGCTCTATCACGACACGAGCGAGGTCCTGACCGGCGATCTCCCCTCGCCCGTGAAGGAGTTCAATCCCGAGATCGAGCGCGCGTATCGCGCGATCGAGGCCGCGTCGACAGAGAAGCTCTTTGCGCTGATCCCCGACCCGCTGAAGCCGGGCTACGAGGCCTTCTTCAGACCCGAGGCGCGCGACCGCGCACATCGCGAGCTGGTGAAGGCGGCCGACAAGCTCTGCGCCTATCTCAAGTGCCTCGAGGAGACCGGCGCCGGCAACCCCGAGTTCGCCCAGGCCGAGAAGGCCTTGCGCGCGAGCGTCGAGGGCCTCGACCTGCCGGAGGTCCGCTACTTCCTGGAGACGTTCGTCCCGAGCTTCCGGCTCACGCTGGACGAGCTGCACTGAGCGGACCGTTGAAGTGAACCGACTGCAGGGAGACCTTATGCGTCGCGTGCATGCGCTGCTCGCCTTCTCGCTCGGCCTGTCCCTGCTGTGCGCGGCCGCCGCCGAGGCGCAGGGGCGCGGCAAGGAGATCGTGGTCGGTCTGGGCGCCGAGCCGCGCACGCTGCTCGCCGCGACGATCGTGGACTGGACGACCAACAACATGCTCGAGCACATCTACGACCGCTTGCTCGACCGTGACCCCAAGACCTTCAAGCCAAAGCCGATGCTGGCCGAGAGCTGGCGGATCGTCAATGACACGACCTGGGAGTTCAAGCTCCGCAAGGGCGTCAAGTTCCACAACGGCGAGCTCTTTACCGCGCCGTCGGTCAAGGCCACGATCGACTACGCGCTCGATCCGGCCAGCAAGAGCCACTTCGCCGCGGCCGCGTACTGGGGCCTCGTCAGGGAGGTGCAGGTCGTCGACGACCATACGGTGCGATTCCTCACGAAGCAGCCCTGGCCGAACCTCATCGACAGCGCGTCCCTTACGAACGCCCTCGTCATGCCGGCCAAGGCGCTCCGGGAGCTGGGGCCCGAGAAGCTCGCGCAGCAGCCCATCGGCACCGGCCCGTTCAAGTTCGTCGAGTGGAAGCGCGACGAGCGACTCGTCCTCGAGCGCAACCCCGACTACTGGCAGGGCCCCGCCGACGCGAGCCGGGTGACGTTCCGCTTCATCCCCGAGTTCAGCGCGCGGCTGGCCGCCCTGCTCTCGGGCGAGATCGACATCATGAAGGACGTGCCGCCCCACGTCGTCGAGGCGGTCGAGCGGAGCGGCCGCGCCAAGCTGCGCGCGACGGTGTCCTCACGCATCAATTACCTGGCGCTCGTGAACCTCAAGCCCGGGCCGATGCAGGACGTGCGCGTGCGTCGGGCCATGAACCACGCCGTGGACGTCGATGAGCTGATCAAGCAAGTGCTCAGGGGCCGCGCCACCCGCATGTGCGGGCCGCTATCACCCGCCAACGTCGACTACGCGCCGGTCGAGTGCTACAAGCACGACGTGGCGCGGGCTCAGGCGCTCTTCCGTGAAGCCGGCGTCGACCCCACCAAGCTCCAGCTCACGCTCGACACGCCCGCGGGCCGCTACCCGCTCGACAAGGACGTGTCGCTCGCCATCGCGGCCCAGCTGCAGCGCCTCGGGATCAAGGCCAACGTCGTCGTCAACGAGTGGGGCACGCATCTCGACAAGATCAAGAACCGGAACACCGGCGAGATGTTCTTCCTGGGCTGGGGCCCCGCGCTCCACGGGCAGGGCACGATGCAGCCGCTCTTCCTCGCGGACCAGACCTATTCGTCCTACGGCAACAACAAGATCATCGACGACAAGATCGCGCGCGCCCAGACCCTCCTCGATCCCAAGGCCCGCGCCGACGCCTACGCGGAGCTGCAACGGCTCGTCCGCGACGAAGCCCCCTGGGTCTTCCTCTGGCAGCAGCACGACCTGTACGGCGTGGCGAACCACGTCGACTGGACGCCGCGCGCCGACGAGAAGGTGTGGATGTACGAGGCGAAGGTGACGCTGCGATGAGCCTGACCGTCTTCACCAACGCGGTCCTGATCGACTGCACGGGCGCCGACCCGGTCGAGGGCGCCGCGGTCGTGGTCGAGGACGACCGTATCAAGGACGTTCTCTCCACGGGAAAGGTCGGCCCGCTCCCGGGGCCGCTGACGACGCTCGACTGCAAGGGTGCGACGCTCATGCCCGGGCTCACCGACGCCCACGTGCACATCTGCGCCGTCGAGGGCAACATCACCGACCAGCACCGGTACCTGCCGCCGAGCCTTCTGGCCGCCAAGGCGCTCCGGCGCGCCGAAGAATGTCTCATGCAGGGATTCACGACGGTTCGCGACGCGGGCGGCGCCGATTACGGATTCCGTGACGCCATCGGCGAGGGGATCTCTCCGGGACCGCGGATGCTCGTCTCGGGCCGCTATATCTCCCAGACCGGCGGGCACGGCGACAAGCGGCGGCGCGCCGAGTGGATCGAGCCGATCGACTGCTGCATCGGGATGGTCGGCTCGATCGCCGACGGCGAGGCCGAGGTGCGCAAGGCCGTCCGCGAGCAGCTCCGGCGGGACGTGGACCAGATCAAGATCATGGCCTCGGGCGGCGCCATGTCACCGTCCGACGAGCTCGACACCACCCAGTTCACGATCGGAGAGATGCGCGCGGCCGTCGAGGAAGCGCGCGCGGTCGGCAAGTACGTCCTGGCCCACGCCTACTCGGACTCGGCGGTCCGCAACGCCATCGAGGCGGGCGTGCGCTCGATCGAGCACGGCAACCTGATCCGCGAGGCCGCCGCCAAGGCGATCAAGGACGCCGGCGCGTTCCTGGTGCCCACGATGATCACCTACGAGATGATCTACCGGGAAGGCAAGCGCTACGGCATCGGCGACCACCAGATCCAGAAGATCAATCAGGCCCGCGAGCAGTCCGTGCAAGGCTTGACGTACGCCTACCGGGCCGGCTGCCAGATCGGCTCCGGCTCCGATCTCCTGGGCGACATGATGGTGCAGCGCGCGGTCGAGTTCGAGCTGAAGGCCCAGGTGATGAAGCCGATGGAGGTGTTGCTCTCGGCGACCCGGGTGAACGCCGCGCTCTTCCGGATGTCGGACCGGATCGGCACCGTCGAGGGGGGAAAATATGCGGATCTGATCGTCGTCGCCGGTAACCCGCTCAGGAACCTGCGCGTGTTCCAGGCCCAGGACAACCTGAAGGTCATCATGAAGGGCGGCCGGCTCGTGAAGCACACCCTGTGACGCGCCCGGCGCCGCTGCGACGGCCGCGCGCGGACGAGGCGAGCGAATGACCACGCACGAGGACTCGATTCTGGATCAGTTCACGCGCCAGGCCGTGCCCTTCACCACGGCGCCGTCCATCAAGGACGAAGCGGCGTTACGGCTCATCGTGGAGTTCAGCGGGGCCGGCCCCGACGACACCGTCCTCGACGTCGCCTGCGGCGGCGGCCTCGTCGTCTGTGCCTTCGCCCGCACGGTGCGCCACGCCACCGGCATCGATCTGACCCCGGCGATGCTGGAGCAGGCCCGGAAAAACCAGGCCGCTCAGGGGCTGACCAACGTTACCTGGAAGCACGGCGACGTGCTGCCGCTGCCGTTCCCGGACGCGTCGTTCACGATCGTCACCTCCCGCTTCGCCTTCCACCACTTCCTCGACCCGCTGGCGGTGCTGCGGGAGATGAAGCGCGTAGCCGCGCCCGGCGGCAGGGTCATGGTCGCCGACAGCGCGCCGGCGCCAGACCGCGCCGACGCCTTCAACCGGATGGAGAGGCTCCGCGATCCCTCGCACGCGCGCGCCATGCCGGTCGACGAGCACCAGGCCCTCTACGCCAAGGCGGGTCTGTCCGAGCCGCGCGTGACGTGGTATCGGCTGGAAGGCGAGCTGGAAGCCCTGATCGCGCGTTCGTTCCCGAACCCCGGCGACGACGACAAGATCCGCGCCCTCTTCCGGGCCTCGCTCGCCGACGACGCCCTCGGCATCCAGACCCGGCTCGAGAACGGACAGATCCGCTACGGATTCCCCGTCGCCGTGCTCGTCGCCGACCGGTGACGGCGATGCGGATCGTCGATCTGAGCTTTTCCATCCGGCCGCACTTCCGCTGGAAGGTCGCGTCGCAGCTCGTGGCCGCGCACGCCTCGGGACATCCCCTGCAGAGCACGGTGCTCACGATCAGCTGTCACGCCTACACGCATGTCGACGCGCCGCTCCACTACCTGATCGACGGTCGCGACATGGCCGCGATGCCCGTCGACCAGTGGGTGGGCGAGGCGGCCGTGGTCGATCTCACCCATCTCGGCGCCAACGGCGAGGTGACCGCGGAGGACCTCAAGCGCCGCGCCGAGCACGTGCGCGCCGGCGACATCGTGCTGCTGCGGACGGACTGGCCGAAGCGGGTGAGCGTCGAGACCGAGCCGTTCTGGAAACAGGGGCCGTGGACGGGGCCGAGCGCCTGCGAGTGGCTCGTCGCCCGGCAGGCCAGGGCCGTCGGCTACGACTATCCGCCGGACCATTGCATCCGCGACACCATCGCCGAGCCGCGCCGGCGCCCGGCGAGGGAGGAGTACACGACGCACGCGATCTTCTTCCCCGCCGGCATCACGGTGATCGAGTACCTGACCAACCTCGACCAGATCGGCGCGCCGCGCTGCCGGTTCGTCGCCCTGCCGCTCAAGCTCGAAGGCGCGGACGGCTGTCCGGTCCGCGCCATCGCGATGGTGGAGTGACCGCCCTGCACCCCGCGGCCGGATCTGAGATGCTGGACTCCGTGATCGATCTCCGCCTGGCGCCGATGGCAGCCGTGACCAATGCGCCCTTCAGGCTCGTCGCCCGGGAGTGTGGCGCCGGGCGGCTCACGAGCGAGGAGATCGACGCCCGCGCGCTCGTGGTGGGCAACGTTCGCACGTCAGCGCTCGCCCGGTTCCTGCCCGAGGAGCACCCGATCGCGATGCAGCTCCTGGGCGCCGATCCGGACGTCCTGGCCGAGGCCGCGCGGCACCTCGAGGCCGCGGGGGCGGACGCGGTCGACCTCAACATGGGCTGCCCGGTGGCGAAGATCGTCGCCAAGGGCCAGGGAGCCGCGCTGATGCGGGATCCGCTCGGCGCCGCCGTCGTCTTCCGCACCCTGCGAAAGGCGATCGGCGTGGACCTCACGATCAAGATTCGCGGCGGCTGGGACGATCGGACGGTGAACGCGGTCGAGATCGCCCGGATCGCCGAGGGCGAGGGGGTCGATGCGATCACGGTCCATCCACGGACCCGCTCGCAGCAGTTCAGCGGTGTGGCGCCCTGGGAGATCATCGCGCGCGTCGTCGACGCCGTCGCGATCCCGGTGGTCGGCAACGGCGACGTGCGGACCGCCGAGGACGCATGGGCCATGACGAGGGCCACGGGCTGCGCCGCCGTCATGATCGGCCGCGGCGCGCTCGGCGCCCCGTGGGTCTTCCAGGCCGCCGAGGTGTCGCGCCACGAGCGGGCGCGGATCATCCGGCGTCACTGCGAGCTGATCGAGACGCACCTGCAGGGGCTGACCGCGCTCCTCCAACTCAAGAAGCACCTTGCCTGGTACGCCCGCGGGTTCTCCGGCGCGGCGAAGCTGCGGGAGGCGCTCTTCGCCCTGGAAACGCCCACGGCGGTTCAAGACGCGTTCTGGAACGCCTGGTGAGCCAGCGCTATTTCGAGGACTTCAAGGTCGGTGACCGGTTCAAGAGCCCGTCGCGGACCCTGACCGACGCCCACTTCCTGTTCTTCGCGGGCATGACCGGCGACAACCATCCGATCCACTATGACGACGAGTACGGGAAGAAGACGCGCTACGGCAAGCGTCTCGCGCACGGCCTCCTGCTCGCGTCCCTCACCGCCGTCGGCGCTTCCACGCTCGCCCCGCTTGTCGAAGCGTCGATCGTCGCGTTCGTCGAGCAGGCCACGCGCTTCCGCGCACCCGTGTTCATCGGCGACACGATCTATCCCGCGCACGAGGTCGTCGGCCTGGAGCACAAGCGGTCGGCGGGCCTGCTGGTCCTCAAGGTGCAGCTCCGAAACCAGCGGGGCGAGGTCGTGCTCGAGGGAGAGCACCGCTACCTGATCGCGTACCGCCCGGCGGCGTGAGCCGGACGGCGGCGCTCTATCCGAATCGCGTTGTCGAGGGCCGAATCGCGTTGTCGAGGGGCGCCCCGGCTACGCCGGGGCGCCCCGAGCGACGGGGGGCTTGGGGGGCGCCCGGAGCCCCCCATGTACTCAGTCGGATCGGCCGCGCGCGGCGATCTCCCACACGGCCTCGACCTTGTCCGCACGCATCGCGTAGATCCGGTCGTAGAGGTTGATCGTCGGGTCGCAGTGCGGCGGGAAGAACTCGATGCGCTCGCCGAGCCGCGGCGCGCGCGACTGATCGGTGACCGTCAGTCGCCCGTGCTCGTCACCCGCGAATCCGTACTCGACGCCCGGGCGCTCCACCGATTCGGGCGGAAACGGCTTGTCGGTCGAGAAAGCCTTGAGCCCGCCGTCGACCATCGCCCGCTCGGGCGTCGGCACGCTGACGACCGTGGTGACCACCGTGAGCGCCATCTCGAAGTCGGTGAGCGTTTCGCCCGAGCGTCCACCGATGCGCCGGTAGTCGAGGTCCATCACGCAATAGGAGCCCGCCTGCAGCTCCGTGAGCCCCGGCAGCTCGATGTCGATGTCCCAGGTGCCGGTCGAGCCGCCCGCGACGATCTCGACCGGCAGTCCGGCGCGCTCGATCATCGAGCGAGTTTCCATGAGGGGCGCCAGGGCCGCGCGCGACGCCGCGTGCCGCGCGCTCCAGCCGATGACGTGCGCGCAGTGGCCCGCATAGCCCTGGAGCCCGCGGAACCGGAGCGCCGGCTGCGCGGCCACGGCGCGCGCGAGCGCCAGCGCGGGTTCTCCGGGGGCGATCCCGGTGCGCCGGTTGCCCACGTCGACGTCCACCAGGAGGTTGAGCGCCACGCCGTCGGCGGCGGCCTCGCGCCCGATCGCCGCGGGCGCGACAACTTCGGTCGTGATCAGGAGGCCGCGGACTCCGGCCCGCGCCATCACCTCCGCCTCACCGAGCTTCGCGCACGCGACGCCGAGCGCCCCGGCGGTCACCTGTCGCTGGGCGATCTCGGGACAGCGGTGCGTCTTCGCGTGCGGTCGAAGGTGCTTACCGGCCGCGCGCGCGTGCGCGGCCATGCGGCGGAGATTCCGCTCGAAGCGGTCGAGATCGAGGAGCAGCGCCGGCGTCGGAACGTCGTCGCGGGTCATCGTCGCTGAATGTTGCGCTGCTGGATGCCGCTGTAGACGTCGTACCCCAGATCCGGACGTCGCGCCGCGGGCCGTGATGGCTCGCGCATCAGCGCCTCTCCGCGCTGCGTCCGCTCGTACTCGGCCGCCGCGCGCTCGGCCTCGCCCACGGCCTCATCGCGTTGCGGCGCGGGATGCACGATGGGGCGCCGGAGCGTCGTCTCGCGCGCGCGTCTGAGCTCCAGGGGCAGCGCGTCCCGGCCGGGGGACGTCTCCTGCGCGCCGGCGGTCAGCGGGAACGCCAGGGTCGCAACGAGGACGCCCGCGACCACGCGTGAAATCATGCGCGTACAGTACACCCGCGCCTCACGACACGCTCACCTCATCGCTCAGCTCGTTGCGGTCGTCGGGCCGGCGCGGGTAGTGCTCGGCGAGCGCCTGGCCGAGCTCCCCGATCGCCCGCTCGAGCGCCTGGCGCGGGGCGTTCTCCCGGAGCTTCTCGACCATCAGGTCGCGCACGCGGCTCCAGTGACGATCGCCGACGCGGCCGTGGATGCCCTCGTCGCCGACGACCGCCAGGCGCCGCTCCTCGACGGCGACGTAGACCAGCACCCCGTGTCGCTCGGCCGTCTTGTGCATGCCGAGCCGCCTGAACACGTGCTGGGCTCGTGACAGGACGTCGGAGGGCCTCCGGAAAAGTCGCCGCGGCACGCGGCGCTCCAGATGCACTCGGATCTCCGCCGACGTGCGCGCTTCGGCGGTCGTGATCGCCCGGGTGATCGCGTCGAAATCCGCGTCGCTCAGGAACCGCCGGGCCCACTTCGGATGCCGGGGCATCACCAACTCCCACTCGCGCCGCCGCCGCCCGAGCTGCCACCGCCGCCCGAGAAGCCGCCGTCAGAAGACCCGCCGCCGCCACCACTGCCCCATCCCCCGCCGTACCAGCCGCCCGGGCCCGACGAGCCCCAGCCGCGGCGGCCGGCGGTGTAGCCGCGCTGGTGCGAGGCTTCCCACGCGAGGCCGCCGACGGTCAGCGCCGCGAACGCCAGAAAGAGCAGCAGGTAGAGGCGCGCCGTGCCCTCGCTCTCGGACTGCCGCCGTCGCCAGGACTCGGCCTCGCGCTGCATCTGCTCGGGCGATCTCGGGCTCGACGGCGCGATCCGCGCATACACGGCGCCGACGGCGGCCTCGAGCCCCGCCGCGTAGCGCTGCTCGCGGAAGCGAGGTGAGATCGCCTCGCGGATGATCCGCCCCGCTTCGGCGTCCGGCAGCACGGCCTCGAGCCCGTAGCCGACCTCGAGTTTCAGCTTTCGGTCCTGGACGAACACGACGAGGAGGACGCCGTTGTCGAGGCCTTTCTGGCCGAGGCGCCACTTCTGGAAAAGCGCGTTCGCGACGTCTTCGAGGCTCTCGCCCTCGAGCGATCGGAACACCGCGATCGCCATCTGCGTCCCCGAAGCTCGCTCGCGCTCGGCCAGGAGCGCTTCGAGCCGCTCGCGCTCGGCCGGTGCCAGGAGCCCGGCGTAGTCGTTCACGCGGCCGGTCGGCGCGGCTGGTAGAACGAGGGCGACGGCGAGGACAGCCGCGAGGAGCAGGCTAGAACTTGACCTTGGGGACGGTGGCCGCGTCGGGCGCCGCTTCGAAGAACGCCTTGGGCTGGAAGCCCGAGAAGCCGGCGATGAGCGAGCCCGGGAAGAGACGCAGGCGGGTGTTGTAGTCGCGAACGGCTTCATTGAACCGCCGCCGCTCGACGGTGATGCGGTTCTCGGTCCCCTCGAGCTGGCTCTGCAGGGCCAGGAAGTTCTGGTTCGACTTGAGATCGGGGTAGCGCTCGACGGTGACCAGGAGCCGGGAGAGCGCCCCGGAGAGCTGGTTCTGCGCGGCCTGGAACCGCTCGAGCGCTTTCGGGTCGTTGAGCGCCTGGGGCGTGAGCTGGATCGAGGAGGCGCTCGCCCGCGCGCGCGTGACCTCCTCCAGCACCGTTCGCTCCTGCGCCGCGAAGCCCTTCACGGTCTCGACGAGGTTCGGAATGAGGTCGGCGCGCCGCTGGTAGACGTTCTGCACCTGGGCCCACTTCTCGTTGACGCCCTGTTCGAGGACGACGAGCTGGTTGTTCACCGAGATCGCCCACGCGACGATACCGCCGACGAGGACGACGATTACGACCAGGGCGATCAGGAGTCCACGTGACATGACCGGGATGATTATATACTTGCCGGCACCGGACGGCGGTCAAGGAGGCGGATACGGACAACAAGGAGCGACTGCCCGAGTATCACGTCAAGGCTCGGAACACGTCGGCGAGCTCCGAGAACAAGATCCACGACGAGCAGGTCGCGCGTCAGTACGGGTTCCGGGGCGCGCTCGTGCCCGGCGTGACCGTCTACGCGTACCTCACGCATCCCCTCGTGGAGGCGTTCGGTGCGGCCTGGCTCGAGCGCGGGACGGGGAGCGTGCGCTTCGTGAAGCCTGTCCACGATGGCGAGGAGGTCCTCGTCTCCGGCGCGGTGACGGCGCACGACGCCAGGAGCCTCACCGCGACGGTCTCGGCCTCCACCGTGTCCGGCGGTGAGTGCGCGACCCTGACGGCAACGCTCCCCGCCGGCTCTCCGGTGCCGCTGAACCTCGCCCGCTATCCGCCGGCGCCACTGCCGGCGGAGCGGCCCCTGGCGACCCGAGAACAGTTTGCGAGTCTCGACGCCCTGGGCACGCCGGTCAACGCCTACGACGAGGCGCGCGCCGCCGAGTACCTCGAGCGCGTCAGCGACGCGCTCGCGCTCTATCGCGGCGTGCGCGGCTGGACCCACCCCGGGTTCTTCCTCGACCAGGCCAACAAGGCGCTCTCTCAGAACGTCCGGATGAGCCCGTGGATTCACGCCGGGAGCGTCGTACGGCACCTCGGCGGCGCGCGCGTCGGCGAGACGCTGGCGACACGCGGTCGCGTCCGCTCGCTCTTCGAAAAGAAGGGCCGACAGTTCGTCGAGGCAGACCTCGCCATCGTCGCCGGGGACAGAGCCCGCCCGGTCGCGCACGTGCTGCACACCGCGATCTATTGCCTCCCTTCCGCGCGTTGATTCGAGCCGGCCAGCGTGCTAGAAACGTCCATTCACAGGAGGCCGACCGATGGACCTGAACTACGCGCCTGAGGACCGGGAGTTCCGCGCCGCGACCCGACGCTGGCTCGAAGCCAACGTCCCCAAGGAAGACCTGAAAACCCTCGCCGAGCGCAAGGCGTGGCACCGGAAGCTCTACGAGGCGGAGTATGTCGGGATGCTCTGGCCTCGCGCGTACGGCGGGTGGGGCGCGACGCCGATGCGGCAAGCCATCGTGCAGGACGAAATGGCGCGGGTGAGCGCACCGCCACCGATCAACGGGCTCGGCATCGGCTTCATCGGCCCGACCATCATCGTCCACGGCACCGAGGCGCAGAAGCAGCGCTACCTCAAGAAGATGCTGACGGCCGAGGAGATCTGGTGCCAGCTCTACTCCGAGCCGAACGCGGGCTCGGACCTCGCGAGCCTCAAGACCCGGGCGGAGGATCAGGGCGACCACTTCCTCGTGAACGGCCAGAAGATCTGGACCTCCAGCGGGCCCATCGCCGACTGGGGCATCTTGCTCGCCCGCACCGACCCGAAGCTGCCGAAGCACCGGGGCATCTCGTGCGTGCTTCTCAACATGCGCCAGCCCGGGGTCGAGGTCCGCCCGCTCAAGCAGATCACCGGAAGCTCGCTCTTCTCCGAAGTCTTCATGACGAACGCCCGCGCGGAGAAGGCTGATCTGATCGGCAACGTCAACCAGGGATGGGAGATCGCGCAGACCACGCTCGGCTACGAGCGCGGCAGCAACTCGCTCGGGCGGGTGACACGGTACGCCACCGCCTTCAACCAGCTCGTGAAGGCGACGAAGGAGCTCAAGCGGGGCGGCCGGCCGCTCATCGAGGATGGCGCCGTCCGCGCCCGGCTGGGCCGGATCTACGCGGATCTCGAAGTCCAGCGCTACGCGGCGCTGCGTGTCCTGTCGGCCCTCCAGAAGAGCGACTCGCCGGGCGCCGCGTCCTCGATCACCAAACTGTCGTATACCGAGTTCGAGAAGCGCTACTACGAGCTCGCGCTCGAGATCCTCGGGCCCTTCGGGCAGCTGATGGTCGCGCGCGAAGAGTTCGAGGAGGTCGACACCTCCTCCGGCGAGCCCGGGACGTTCGCGACCGCCTTCCTCTGGTCGCGCGCTGGCACGATCTACTCGGGCTCGTCCGAGATCCAGAAGAACATCATCGGAGAGCGCGTGCTCGGCCTGCCGAAGGAAGTGCGCGCCGACCGCCTGAAGGTCTGACGCCATGGACTTCTCGTTCAGCTCCGACCAGCAATTGCTGAAAAACTCGGCCCGCGCGTTCCTGGACGAGCACTGTAAGCCCGCCGCCGTGCGGCTCCTGTGGGATGACCCGCGGGGCGAGAGCGACACCATGTGGAAGGAGATGGCCCAGCTCGGCTGGCTCGGGCTCTCGCTGCCTGAGGCCTATGGCGGGAGCGGGCTCGGCATGGTCGAGACGGCGATCTTGCTCGAGGAACTCGGCCGCGCCGCATATCCCGGTCCCTACTGGCCGACCGTGCTGGCCGCCGAGGCCGTCGAGGCGGCGGGAACCGACGCGCAGAAGAATCGCTGGCTCGCCGCGATCGCAACCGGCGACGCGCGCGCGACCTTGGCGCTCCTCGACGCGGATCTCGACTGGGACCCCGTGGCGATGTCGGCGCGCGCCGAGAAGACGCCCAGGGGCTGGGCGCTCTCCGGGACAAAGCGCTTCGTCCCCTGGGCCCACGTGGCCAGCGTGCTGCTGATTCCCGCGCGCGCGCCCGAAGGGCCGACCCTGTTCCTCGTCGATCCTTCGGCGTCGGGCCTCACCCTCTCCCCGGTGCAGGGCATGGATCTCGCGACGCGCTGGGTGCAGATCGACATGGACAACGTGCCCGCGGCGGCCGACGCCGTGCTCGGGACCGCCGGGCAGGCCGCGCCGCTGCTCGCGAGCCTGGTGCGCCGCGGCGCCGTTGGCGCGGCGGCGGAGATGCTGGGGGCCGCGCGCCGGTGCCTGGACATGGCGGTCGGCTACGCCAAGGTGCGCGAACAGTTCGGCCAGCCGATCGGCTCGTTCCAGGCGATCCGCCACAAGTGCGCAGAGATGCTCCTCGAGGTCGAGAACTCGCACTCGGCCGTCTACTACGCCGCCTGGGCGCTCGACGCGAAGGCCGAGGACGGCGAGCTCGCCGCCTCGGTCGCGAAGGCGTACGTCGGGGACGCCGCGCGCAAGGTGTGCGGCGAGGCGATCCAGGTGCACGGCGGCATCGGCTTCACGTGGGAGTACGACCTGCACATCTACATGAAGCGCGCGAAGGCGCTCGAGCCGATGTACGGCGACGCCGACTACCACCGCGAGCAGATCGTCCGGCGCGTCGCGAGGTAGCCGGAGAACCGCGCGACCCCGTGCCCGCTCCCCTACCCCCGCTCGACGGCGTCGGCGTCGTCGATCTCACGAGCTACATCGCCGGTTCGTACGCCGCCATGCAGCTCGCCGACCTCGGCGCGGCGGTCATCAAGGTCGAGGCGCTCGAGGGCGATTCGTTCCGTGAGCTGCCCGGCTTCTTCGGCTGGAACCGGGGGAAGCGCTCGCTCGCCGTGAATCTCAAGACCCCTGAGGGACGCGAGATCGTCCACAAGCTCGCCGAGCGCTCCGACGTCGTCATGGAGAACATGCGCCCGGGCGTCGCCGAGCGTCTCGGCGTCGGCTACGAGCGGCTCCGCGCGATCAACCCGCGTCTCATCTACTCCTCGGTCACGGCCTTTGGCTCGACCGGGCCCGACGCCGACCGTCCTGGCTTCGATCCGATCTTCCAGGCGCTGGGCGGTCTGATGACACTCCAGGGCTTCGGCGGACCGCCCCAGTACCAGCGGACCGCGCCGACCGACTACTACACGGCGGCGCTCGCCACGCAGGGGATCCTCGCGGCGCTCTTCACGCGCGAGCGCACGGGCCGGGGCCAGCGCGTGGAGACGTCGCTGCTGCGAGGCGTTCTGGCGTTGCAGGCGGGCGTGGCCATCGAGTATCCGAGCAAGCCGACGCTGATCCGCGACAACCCGACCTACCGCCTCTACCAGGCGGGCGACGGCGCCTGGTTCTTCCTCGCGGTCGGCAACCAGGCCTTCTGGGTGAAGCTCTGCAAGGCGCTCGAGCTCGAGCACCTCGCCGACGATCCGCGTTTCGCCTCGTGGCTCGCGAGACTCGAGAACAACCAGTCACTCCTGCCGCTCATCGACGCCAAGTTCAAGTCGCAGCCGCGCAGCCACTGGCTCGCGGTGCTCGGGACGCACGACATTCCGGCGGCGCCGGTCCAGACGGTGGCGGAGTTCATGCGGCACCCGGCCGTCCAGCACCACGACATGGTCCACGAGTACGAGCATCCGGAGGTCGGACGCCTGCGCATGATCGGACAGCCGATTGCCTTCGCCGGGACGCCCACGCGCGACCCGGGACCACCGCCGACGCTCGGCCAGCACACCGACGCCGTGCTGCGGGAGCTCGGCTACACCGACGAGGAGATCGCCGGGCTCGTCGCGCGCGGCATCTGTCGCCGACCACCCCAGACCTGAGCCGACCGGGAGGCACGCGAGCCATGGCGTACGAGGCGATCCGCTACGAGCTGGCCGACGGAGTCGCGACGATCACGCTCAACCGCCCCGAGGTCCACAACGCCATGAACGAGCGCATGCGCGAAGAGCTGACGCGCTGCTTCGGCGACCTCGCCCAGAGCGCTGAGACACGCGTCGTCGTCGTGACGGGCGCCGGCGACCGGGCCTTCTCCGCCGGCGCCGACATCCGCGAATTCGTCGTGCCCCAGGTGCCCGTCCAGTTCCGGGCACAGCGCCAGCGCGTCGACTTCCGTGCCGCGATGGACCGCTGCGGCCAGCCGATCATCGCCGCGGTCCGCGGCTTCGCGCTCGGGGGGGGCCTCGAGTTCGCCCTGGCGTGCGACATCCGGATCGCGAGCGAGGACGCCCAGCTCGGCCTCACCGAAGTGAACCTCGCCATCATTCCGGGCGGGGGCGGGACGCAGCGCCTGCCCCGGCTCGTGGGCCGCGGCAAGGCCCTCGAAATGATCCTGACCGGGGCGCGCATCGACGCGCGCGAGGCGCTCAGGATCGGGCTCGTCGAGCGTGTGGTCCCCGCGACCGAGGTCCTGTCCGCGTCGCTCGCACTCGCCCGGACGCTCGCCGAGCGGGCGCCGGTGGCGCTCCGCTATGCGAAGGAGGCGGTCGTGAAGGGACTCGAGCTGCCGCTGGCCGAAGGGGTCAGGCTCGAGAACGATCTGGCGACGCTGCTCCGCACGACCGAGGATCGCATCGAGGGCGCGAAGGCGTTCCTCGAGAAGCGAAAGCCCCGCTTTACCGGCAAATAGAGCGGTGCCGTTCGCATACTACGCGCGGCTCTCGCGCTCGCAGCAGGCCGTCTACCGCAAGAGCGACGCCATCGTCGAGATTCGCCTCGAGGACCCGGCCGCGCTCCATCCGCGCGTCGCGGCGCTCGAAGCCGCGCTCCGGACCGAGGAGCGGGTGGCCACCGAGCGGGCGAGCCGGGAGCTGGTCGCCGGGCTCGCGGACGCGATGGGGTTGCCCGCCGTGCGCGTCGACGTGCTCGCCGCGCGGCCCCACTCGCACTGGGGCGAGCTCCACGGACTCTACACCCACGAGCGCGGCCGGCAGCCCAAGATCCAGCTCTGGATGCGCACCGCCAAGCAAAAGCGCGTCGTCGCGTTCCGGACGTACCTCCGGACACTGCTCCACGAGATCGGCCACCACGTCGATTACACCGGACTGCGGCTGGGCGAGTCGTATCATACGCAAGGGTTCTACAAGCGAGAGTCGAGCCTGTTCCACCAGCTGGTGCACGACGCCGAAGGGAGAGCCACGATGCCGACCATGGAAGAGTACGCGAAGCAGCCGGCCGAGGAACGTATGAAGCGTCTGGACCGCACCGCCGACGAGCTCGCCGCCGCGATCCGGGGCCGCGACGATGCGACGCTGTCGCGCCGCCCGGACGGCAAGAACTGGGCTGCGAAGGAGGCCGTCTGCCACCTGCGCGACGTCGAGGAGATGTTCATGGGCCGGTTCGGGATGATCCTGGCGATGGACAACCCGAAGCTCGCGTTCGATCCCACCACGCCGGATCGCTGGGCCGAGGAGCGTCAGTACCTCAGGAACGACGCGCCGCTGGCGCTGGCGGCATTCCGCACACGGCGGGACGAGTCGCTCGCCCTGCTCCGCGCCCTCACGCCCGAGCAGTGGAAGCGCGCCGGTGTCCACGCCGCGCGCGGCCCCATCACGATCAACGACTTCGTCACGCTCATGGCGTGGCACGACGACAACCACCTCGACCAGCTCAAGCGCGCGCTCGAGGGCAAGGCCTGAGCCAATCGCGGTCCCCTCGAGGACCTACAACCCAACGGTGGTTTGGGTCGGGTGCATCACGACGATCTCGTTGAGCACCCCGACGACGCCCGGGATCCGGCCCACGACGTCCGCCGCCAGGGTGCGCGCCTCGTCCGCGCGGACCCCGCCCCTCAGCGACACGTGGCCATCCTTGCACGTCACTAAGAGGCTGCGCGCCCCCACCTGCGGATGCGCGATGAGGGCGGCCCGGGCGAGCGCAGCGAGGCTCAGGTCCACGACCTCCTTGCGGCCGGTTTCGGTCGACTGGAAGCGCTCATCCCGCAGGGTCTCGCGGATGAGCGCGGCGCCCGTCTCGACGGTGAGATGCTCGGTGTTGAGTACGAGATCGTAGAGCAACGGGTCGTCCACGTCGATCTGATAGAGGAACTTCACGCGGGCCGCCCGCTCGCGGTCGCTATGCCGCACGTAATCGAAGCTCGCCTCATGGGTCAACCCCTGCTGGTACTCGAGGCGTTGCGCGCGCCTGCCCTCGGGCGCCGTCGTACGCACACGCACCACGTGCGGGATCTGGCGCAGCACGATCGTGGACGAGCGCCCGGCCAGCACGACGTTGTCGCGCGCGGCCATCTCGAGCATGATCGCCTCGATGTACGCCTTGTAGCGATGCTGCGAATCGCTGAAGCGCTCCCAGAGCGTGGGCTTTTCCTCGATGCTGTGGCGCAGGTCCATCACGTCCTCACCGAACTGCTCGGAAGCCTTCGCGATGATCTCCCGGTCGGCGAACTCCCAGCCGAGGCCCTCGGCCAACTTGCGTCCGATCTCGATGCCGAGGCTGCCCGCGGTCTCGGAAATGGCCACGATGCTCATTGCCCACCTCCAGTCACGAGTGAACGCCCGAAACACAGATGCCCCCGCGAGCCACCGGGTGGCCGACGAGGGCAGCGAAGAACTCCAGACGACTGATCCGGGGGCATGTCGCCTCCCTAGAACGGGCGCTGGATCGACGATCCAGCGCGCAGTCTAGGCGTCGCCGAAATGGCTGTCAAGGCGACACCCCCGCTAGCCGGGACCTTTCGGCTTCAGGCGGCCCAGCAGTTCGCGCGGGGCGGAGCCCGCCGGCCGGGCGTTACTCCGGCGGCTATCCGCGGCGCTGGCACGGGGGCCGACATCCCCGCCTTTCGGCGCTGGCCGCAACGCCGCCGCTTCACCCGCCGCCTCGGGGGGCGGCGCGGCAGGTCTCCTTAAGGAGTACTACCGAGCGGCCCGGAGAGGAAGTCGCGGAGACGCTGCCTGACCTCCGGCGGCATCTCGACCCGATTGACCTTCGCCGCCAGCTCCGCCGCCCTCTTGTAGGTGGCGAGGTAGGCGCGACACGGCGCGCATTCGCGCAGGTGCGCCTCTAACTTCTCCAGCTCGGCCGGCGTCAGGGTCGACTCGATGTAGTCGGCGAGGACCTCGATGGCTTCGCGGCAGGTCATGCCCTTACCAGCTCCCCGCCGATCCGCTCCTGGGTCGCAGCGCCGCCTCGACGCGCGCCATGAACGCTTCGTCGTCGGAGACGTAGTGATCGCTGGGGAGCACCACGACGGGATCCGCCGGCGCGACAGTGCCGAGGCGCGCCAGAGCGTACAGAACGGCCGGCGCGGTCCCGCGATTCTCGGGCTGCGCGACGATCGAGCGCGCCGCCTCGCCCGCCAGTGCGGGCACGTAGAACCGTTCGTGATGGCGCGCAACCACCGTGAGGAGGCGCTCGGGCGCGATCAGTAACCGCGCGCGCCGGCGCGTCTGCCCGAGGAGCGTGTCGTATCCGCTCATCGCTCGCCGCTCTGCTGGAGCAGTTTGGCCACGAGGCCCGTCCAGCCCGTCTGGTGGCTCGCGCCGATGCCGGCGCCGTTGTCGCCGTGGAAGTATTCGTAGAAGAGGAGCAGGTCGCGCCAGTGGGGATCGCGCTGGAACTTTTCAGCGCCGCCGTAGACGGGCCGGCGGCCATCCGCGTCGCGCAGGAAGATGCGCGTGAGCCGCCGTGACAGCTCCGCGGCGACCTGCCAGAGGTTGAGCGCGGTCTCCGAGCCCGTCGGGCATGGGACCTTGAGCGTGTCGCCGTAGAAGTAGTGGAACTTCTGCAGCGACTCGATCAGCAAGTAATTCACCGGGAACCAGACCGGACCGCGCCAGTTCGAGTTGCCGCCGAAGAGCCCGCTGGAGGACTCGGCCGGCTCATAGTCGACGCGATGCTCCATCCCGTCGAGACGGAGCGAGTAGGGATGATCCTTGTGGTAGCGCGACACCGCGCGGACGCCGTACGGCGAAAGGAACTCCGCCTCGTCCAGCATGAACCCCAGGACGCGCGGGAGCTGCTCGCGCCCGACGATCGCCAGGAGCCGGCGCATCCCGATGCCGGGTTTGGACACCATCTCGACGTGATCTCGAAACTCCGGGTGGTTGTCGATGAACCACTGCATCCGCCGCTTGAAGCCCGGGAGTTTATCCACGACCTCGGGCTCGAGCGTCTCGACCGCGAAGAGCGGGATCAGCCCGACCATCGAGCGCACTTTCATCGGGTGCGCCGTCCCGTTGCCGTGGAGCACGTCGTAGTAGAACCCGTCCGCCTCGTCCCAGAGGTTGATGCCCTCGCCCGGGCTGTCCACCGCGTGCGCGATGTAGACGAAGTGCTCGAAGAACTTCGACGCGACGTCCTCGTAGGCCGGATCCTGCTTCGCCAGCTCGAGCGCGATCCCGAGCATGTTGAGGCAGTACATCCCCATCCAGGAGGTGCCGTCCGACTGCTCGATGTGGCCGCCCGTCGGCAGGGGCGCCGACCGGTCGAAGACGCCGATGTTGTCGAGGCCGAGGAAGCCGCCCTGGAAGATGTTCTTGCCCTCGGCGTCCTTCCGATTCACCCACCAGGTGAAGTTCAGCAGGAGCTTGTGGAAGACCCTCTCGAGAAACTCGCGGTCGCCCTTGCCCCGCAGGCGCCGCTCGATGCGGTAGACGCGCAGCGCCGCCCACGCGTGGACCGGTGGGTTCACGTCCCCCAGCGCCCACTCGTAGGCCGGAATCTGCCCGTTCGGGTGCATGTACCACTCGCGCAGGAAGAGGATGAGCTGCGCCTTGGCGAAGTCGGGATCGACCAGCGCCAGCGGAATCGTGTGGAACGCGAGATCCCACGCCGCGTACCACGGGTACTCCCACTTGTCCGGCATCGAGATCACGTCTTCGTTGTAGAGATGCTGCCACTCGTGGTTCCGGCCCTCCGACCGCCCTGGCGGGGGCGGCGAGCAAGCGGGGTCGCCTTCGAGCCAGCGCCGGACGTCGTAGTGGTAGAACTGCTTGGACCAGAGGAGCCCGGCGAACGCCTGCCGCATCACGCTCTTGGCGTCGTCAGAGAGCCCCTTCGGGACGACCGTCTTGTAGAACTCGTTGGCCTCTCGCACGCGCTGACCGAGGACAGTGTCGAAGTCCTTGCCGAACGGGCCGGCCGGAAGCGGCGAGTTGGAGAGCCTGAGCCGCGTGACGACGCTTTGGCCGGGCTCAAGCCTCAGCCGATAGTACGCGGCGGCCTTCGTGCCGAGCCGCTCGGGGTTGACGGCGTCCTTTCTCCCTTCGACGACGTAGGCGTTGATCGAGTCCTTCACGTACGGGCGCGCGTTCGGCACGTCGAAGAGACGCGCAGTGTTGGTGTCGTTCTCGGTGAACAGGAGCTCCGGCCCGCCCTCGCAGTAGAGCCACCGCGCACCGAGCGACGGGTGCTCCGCCTCGATCACCGCGTGGCGGCTGTCCCGGCCGGCGCGCAACGTGGGCCGCTCGGGGCCTCCGGTGTCCCACGACCACGTGTTGCGGTACCAGAGAGTCGGCAGCAGGTGGAGCTCGGCCGCCTCGGGCCCGCGGTTCGTCGCGGTGATGCGAACGAGGACGTCGTCGGGCGCCGCCTTCGCGTACTCGACGACCACGTCGAAGTATCGGTCTGCGTCGAAGGCACCGGTATCGATCAGCTCGAACTCCGGCGCTCGACGATCGCGCTGCCGGTTCTCCTGCACGAGGCGTCCGTAGGGAAACGCCGCCTGGGGGTACTTGTAGAGGTACTTCATGTAGGAGTGGGTGGGGGTCGAATCGAGGTAGAAGTAGTACTCCTTCACGTCCTCGCCGTGATTCCCCTCGCTGCCGGTGAGCCCGAAGAGGCGCTCCTTGAGGATCGGATCGCGGCCGTTCCAGAGCGCCAGCGCCAGGCAGAGCCGTCCGTGGTTGTCGGTGATCCCGGCGATCCCGTCCTCGCCCCACCGGTACGCCCTCGATCGGGCGTGGTCGTGGGGGAAGGAGTCCCAGGCCGTCCCATGAGGGCTGTAGTCCTCGCGGACGGTCCCCCACTGGCGCTCGGCCAGGTACGGCCCCCACCGCTTCCAGTGGGCCGTGCGGTCCTGGGCTTCGTGGAGTCTCAGCTCTTCCCGTGTCATGGCCTTTCGTGTGCTCAAAGCTTGGACACGCGGCAGGGGTCGAGAGGAGCGGCCAGGAGGGCTACCGGGGGCCCCGGGCACGGCGAGCCCTGGTGGCGGCCCTGGACAGGAGCGATCTGGCGATAGCGGCCGCACCGAGGAGGGCCGCGCGGGGCTCGAGTACGAGGTGCACGGGAATCGTGGCCATCAGATCGGCCAACCGGCCCTTGTCGCGGAAGGCCGAGACGAACGTCCCGTCCTCGAGCTTCGCCCTGATCTTCGGCGCGATGCCCCCGCCGACGAAGACCCCCCCGACCGCGAGCGCCTTGAGCGCGAGATTACCGGCTTCCGCGCCGTAGATGGACACGAACATGTCGAGCGCCTGGACGGCACGTGGATCACCCCGGTCGAGAGCTGCCTCGGCGACCACCGCGCTCGGATCGCCGCTCTCCATGCGCGTGCGGAGCCATTCGGGCTCCGACGACCCGTCGCCCGCCAGGAGAAACCGATAGACGTTGTAGAGCCCGGGGCCGGAGACTACACGCTCGTAGCTGACGCGCCCGAACTCACGGCGCAGGAACCGGAAGAGCTCAATCTCGAGATCGGTACGGGGTGCGAAATCGGCATGGCCTCCTTCGGAGCCGACCACGCGGTGCCGCCGGCCGTCCCAGATGAGAAGGACTTCGCCGAGCCCCGTGCCCGCCGCGATCAGCACCATGTTCCCCGTGCGCGGCGCCCCGGTCTGGAGCGGTACCAGCGCCGACGGCGAAAGCCCGAGGATCCCGTAGCCGGTCGCCGCCAGATCGTTCACGAGCTTCATCCGCTTGGTCGAGACGCTCACGGCGAGGGATGCTTCGTCGATCACCCACGGAAGGTTCGTCGCCGTGCACCGCCCGTCGATCACCGGGCCGGCCACGCCGACGCACGCCGCGTCCACCGCGACCCGCGGGCCGTCGGAGAGAAACTGCCCGATCGCGTCCTCGAGGGCCGCGAATCCGTGGCTCGGCAGGACTCCTTCACGGACGAGCGCCAGCGCTCGGCGCCGCTCCTCGAAGAGCGCCAGCGCCGTCTTCGTTCCGCCGACGTCGCCCGCGAGGATCACCCGGCCGGCTGCTCGATGTGGCCGCCGAACTTCTGCCGCATGGCGGAGAGCACCTTCTCGGCGAAGGTGTGGTCCTGGCGCGAGCGAAAGCGCGCGTAGAGGGAGGCCGAGAGCACGTCGGCCGGCACGCCCTCTTCGACGGCCGCCATGACCGTCCACCGGCCCTCTCCCGAGTCGGCGACCACGCCCGTGTAGCTGGACAGCGTCGAATTCTCCGCGAGGGCCTGCGCCGTCAGGTCGAGGAGCCAGGAGCTCACCACGGAGCCGCGCCGCCACACTTCGGTGATGTCCGGGATATTCAGCTCGTACCTCAGATCGGGATCGAGGGCTTTGGTATTGGCATTCTTTAGAATATCGAGCCCTTCGGCGTAGGCCTGCATCAGTCCGTACTCGATGCCGTTGTGGATCATCTTCACGAAGTGGCCGGCGCCCGACGGACCGCAGTGGTGATATCCCTGCTCGGCCGTCCCCCCCATCGTCTCGCGTCCCGGCGTGCGCGGGATGCTTCCACTGCCCGGGGCGAGCGTCTTGAAGATCGGTTCGAGTCGCGCGACGACGTCGCGCTCGCCGCCGATCATCAGACAGTAGCCTCGCTCGAGCCCCCAGACACCTCCACTCGTGCCGACGTCGACGTAGTGGATCTGCTTCGCCCGCAGCATCTTCATCCGGCGCACGTCGTCCTTGTAGAACGAGTTGCCGCCGTCGACGATCGTGTCGCCCGGCGCCATGCGCTTGGCCAGATCCGTCACGACCTGCTCGGTGGCCGCGCCGGCGGGCACCATCACCCACGCCACGCGCGGTGGCCGGAGCGCCAGGACGAAGTCGTCGAGCGCCGTCGTACCAGTCGCGCCTTCGCTCGCGATCGCCTTGACGCCCGCCGGGTCCGACGCGTATCCGACGATCTCGTGGCCGCCTCGAATCAGGCGGCGCGCCATGTTGGCGCCCATCCGGCCCAGCCCCACCATCCCGACCTGCATGGAGTCCTCCTCACGCCTCGAGGGCCCGGCCTAGCAGGGCCAGCCCGGCTTTCACGTCGCTCCCGAGATGCACGCGCAGCGCCCGGCGCCCGCGCTCCTGGAGGACGCGGAAGTCGCCGAGGGCCTGAGCCGCCTTCACGACACCGAAGGAATATCGCCGTCCCGGCACCGCGAGGTCGTCCGGGTCGTCACAGATGATCTGGATGAACACGCCGGAATTCGGTCCGCCCTTGTACGCCTGCCCGGTCGAGTGCAGGTAGCGCGGGCCGAAGCCGACACACGTCGCGACCCGAAGCGTGTCCCGCACGGCGAGCCGGGCCGCCTGCAGCAGGACCTCGTGCGTCTCGTTCATCGGGACGTACGCGAGGAAGGCCACGTAGTCCCCGGGCGTGACCGTTCGCAGGAGCGCCTTCACCGCCGCGGCGCACGCCGGATCGCCCACGCGCAGCGGCGACTCCGCCGGCAGGGCGCCCGCCGCCTCGTAGTGGTCGGTCAGCGCGCGCGTCGCCACCTTGCTCGCCTCGACGTCGGGCTGGTCGAAGGGGTTGACGCCGAGAATCGCTCCGGCGACGGCCGTCGCGAACGCCCAGCGGAAGAACTCCGCGCCGAGATGATGCGGATCGGGAACGACGATCCGGACGACCGGCTGGCCGGAGCGCTCGAGAGCCGCCACTGCGTCGTCCTGCGCCCGGTCGGGAGCGGAGGCCAGCCGAAGGTAAACGAACTGCCGGTCGCCGCCGTACACCGCCGGCGGACCGAGCGGCTCGCGGTCCACCGGAATCAGCCCCTTGCCTCCCTTGCCGGTGGACTCCGCGAGGAGCTGCTCCAGCCACGCGCCGAGATCGGCGATGCCCGGCGAGGCGATCAGCGTGACCTTGTCGCGCCCGTGCCGGGCCAGGACGCCCAGGAGGATCCCGAGGAGCGCGCCCGGGTTCTCGGCGGCCGGCACCGACGCGCCGCAGCGCCCGGCCATCGCGTCGGCGTGGCCGAGGAATCTGGCGGCGTCGAGCCCCATGATCGCCGCCGGCGCCATGCCGAAGTCCGAGAGCGCCGAGTAGCGCCCGCCGATGGACGGCACGCCGAAGAGGATGCGGCGGAACCCGTCGGCCGTCGCGGCCTCCTGCATCCTCGAGCCCGGATCAGTGATCGTGATGAAGCGACTGCCCGCGCGATCGGCGCCGACCAGCTGCTTGGCGCGGTCGAAGAAGTACCGCATGAAGATGTTCG
>WNFB01000780.1_pt1 | contig 28559 bp, 36 predicted proteins | sample 5400501 | NCBI WGS metagenome assembly WNFB01 (sample SAMN13153341, study PRJNA577476) | soil metagenome | isolation source: 200 cm saprolite under Douglas fir tree site 2 hole 1 | place: USA:California | collected 2015-04-18
TCTGGCACCAAAAAGCTCTCCAGGTGCGGACTCCACAGACGCCCATCTGGACCGGCTGGCAACACGCTCATCTGGGGCTTGCCCGTACCAAGCTGCCACCCAAACAGGCGGTGCGAAGCGGCTCGCCGCAGAGCAGGCTGATTGGGATCGTAGGCGAAGTACTCTTGCACGCCCATCTGTGCATACTTCATGGGCTTCTCATCCAGGTCCTTCTTCCAGGTTTCCTCCGAAGCAATCTCGAAGACGACCTGGGGAGCGGACCCCGTCTTGCCCACTCTCCAACTTCTCAGGTGACGGAAGTCGACCTGTTTGATCACCGCAATATCTGGGGCTAGCGGGTACTCATTGGGATTGGAGGTTTGGTAGAAGTTGAGGTTCTCATGGATGGCGCAGGTTCGTCCGCGAAAGAGCCAGGTGAGTACCTCAACGAGGTAGTGAACGAGGGCAGCATGAACCGAGGTTTCCCCGATTAAATCCTCCTCGGTGGGGTGGAAATCGTAGTAGTAGGCTACGTCGTCTTCAATATGTTTGGCCATGGTGCTCTCCTTTCCGGAGGGTAGCGTGCTTGCCCAAATTTCCTGCACCCCATCTCTGTCGTATCAAGTGTTGACCTGCCCTGCCTGGATGGCAGGGGCGATGTCACTTCTATCATACCATGCGCTCGCTGGGCCTACAAGAGGCCGTATTCCTATTTCGTGGTTATCTATTCAAGAATACATCTCCAACCTTCCCACTTGCCGAAACGTACTAACATAAAAGGTAGCGTATAAAAACGACACCGTGAAAAGAGATGAAACAAGAGTCTATACGACGGCTAGGGGCCGCCGTTCGAGTATAGTAGTGGCACCCCTTGCGTTTGCCATGCCGACTCACACATTGTGGCTTTCATCTCACACATTGCGAGTAAGCCAGGAAGCGGAACTAACTATGACAGCATCCCTTACGCCCTATACTTCACATCAAGGTACGTCGCCCCATGCTACACAGTCGCCTGTGATTGGGGTTTTGCTGGTGCATGGGTTGAACGGGAGTAGGCGCGACCTGGCGGAGCTGGAGACGGTACTTCAGGAGCGGGGCATGATTACCAGCAATATGTTATTGCCTGGTCATGGCTCTGATGTGCGGGATATGCTGCCGCTGGGCTGGCAGCACTGGGCGGACGCGGTGCGCGATGAGTTGAAGGCTCTCAAGCAGCGATGTGATATTGTGTTCCTGGTAGGGCATTCACTGGGGGGTGCGCTTGCTCTGCATATGGCGGCCCATGAAGAAGTGGCCGGTGTTGTCATTATGTGTGCGCCCCTGCATATGCACCCGCTGACCCATTTCGTGGTGCGTGTGGCGAAAAATATTTCCCCATTGTGGCCAACAGTACGTGAAGATGTGCGTGACCCACATGCACGTCGCCGCTACACCCGCGATGTTTATCGCTGGACACCGATGCGGCCGGTTGAGAGCATGTTGCAATTTTTGCCGACGCTGCGGGCCGAGCTGCCAAAGGTGACTGCACCCGCACTGATTATGACTTCCATCCACGATCACGTTGTACCGGCCCGTGATAGCCGGGAGATCTATCGACACATTGGCTCTCAAGAGAAACATCTTGTGACCTTCCATCACTCGTATCATGTCATCATGAAGGACTACGACCGCGAGGAAGTATTCGCAAAAACAACAGCTTTTATCTTGCGGCACGCCAGCAAAGCGCAGCCCCACAGAAGAAATGCCGATCAGATGGCATAATAAGATTAATCTGTACTACAGGCCTTTTAGACAAAGGGGTGTTTAGTGTATACTGATAACCTGATTAGAGGGAACAATCAAGGGATGAGAGAGCACATTGGCACCGCAGGTCAGTAATCCAACAGAACAGCAAGAAGAATTGCAGCCGCCGGGTTCACAATCTTCAACTGGGCAGCGCCCACTTTGCCCACGCTTTTCCAATATAGGAATTGTCGTATTGCTTGTGCTGGTGGCTTTATTGATTCTTTCATCTACCGGCCTCTTACTACCTGGGCTGGTGCAGTTACTTATCAATCCTGCTTCACAGGCGACGAAGGGTACTCCGGCAGCAGCATCAGCACATGCTTCTACTGCGGCATCTACTGCTACGGCGGGCCAGGATACCTTTCCAACCGCGACTCCTCCGATCTTTATACCAAATAATAGCACAACACCATCATTGCAACTGCCTGCTGGTCACGAGGTGATCTACGAACAGGAAAACGCTATTTACCTCGTCTCTAGCAGCGGCGGCAGCCAGCCACAACTCTTATCGACTCCTGGCTACCTCTACAACCAGGCTGTACGTCCGATACTGACACCTTCCGGACAACTTCTTTACAGTGGGAATGGTATTTACCTGGCGGATATAGCTGGTGGTACTCCAGTCCAGATTGCAACACTTGCTCCTAACCAGGTGATTACCTCAATCGCACTGAGCAGCGATGGGACGACTGTTGCCTGGAGCACTGAGCCGCTCAGTGGCGATGGTGTGATTGATGTGTATGCAGGTGACGCAAGCGGGTTGACAGCTCCCACGAAAGTTTTTGAGCAGCCTTCAACAAATTGCTCCTGCTTTCGGGTATTTGCATTTATCAATGGAAATACGACGCTGCTGCTCACTGATGGTCAGCAAAGTCATGAAGCGATCCAGTTTGGCCTGTGGACGCTTGACATCAGTAATCCACTCGTGACTACCTCTTCTCCACAGCCATTATTGGATGGAAACACGCTCCAGGGGCCGCTGGCTCTTGTTCCATTTGGAAACGTGCTGTTGTACTCCACGTATGAAGGTCAGGTGCCCGTGCCTACCGATGGCAGCGTACCTGATGACGTGGCTGTACTGAAATATGCCAACAGTCTGAAGATGACAACCCTTGATGGGCGACCATTGTCGATGGATATTTCGCAGGAGGTGCTGTCAGAACAGCATGAGCTGAATAATAGTGCAGTCTATCACTGGGTCACCACGCCTATGTTTTCGGGCGATGGTCATACGCTCGTCTATGTCGAATTTTCTACGCTGCCCCAGGCTCCTTATGACCGCAGCAGTGCAATTTTTACGGCGCAAATTAGCGGCTCAGGGAAGCAATTGCATGTGGGCAAGCCGCAGTTGATGGCGACCTCGGATGTTCTGTTATTGGAACTTGGTGCCTGGTTCAATAATCATATTCTTACGTTATATGGTGATGGGACACTGTATGGGTTGGATGTACAAAGTGGAGCGGTAGCGACCATTGTTCAAACAGGAGCATATGCGCGAATCATCGCTGTTGTGGGTGCGGGTGGTGTGTAAATGATTGATAAAACGGCAGGATTGACCAAATGCCCCGGCATTTGGTCAATCCTGCCGTTTTATCAATCATTTATCCCCTACTGCTGCTGATAAATGGCGAGAGCCTTATCGAGTAGGTCCTGTTCCTCGCTGGTGTAGGTGTAGAGCGACATATCAAACGGTTTCTGCTCCTCTGGTAAAGCATGGAACGCCTCCCACCATTTTCCCACACTGGCTACTATGTCCGGGTCACCCTGTGAAAACCCGAAACCGAGTTCATGTTTGATGCGTGCCACATGCTGTGCTTCAGGAGAAGCCGGGTCTGCCCCTTGAGCAGCGAGCCGCCCCAACTCTTGCTTGACGAAGCGATATTGCTCATTGACACGCCTCTGATCCTCCTCAGTCCACTCGTTGGGATGATAGGCTTTGAGTTTCTGGCGTGCCTCCTCCGTAGAGGCCTTGCTATTGAGCTCTTCCATCGTCTTCTGCTGCTCAGGGGTAAAGTATTTCGCTGACCAATGGTCATTTTGTTGTCCCATCTGCATCACCTGGATCACTTTTACAATAGACTCCCAGTTGCAGCGGTTGGTTTGCAGCAGTTGCTCTGTTTCCTCTATAGCCTGGATAATGGTATCGAGTTGAGCCCGTTTCTCTTCCATCATCGCCTTTTGCTGGGCCAGCACCTCTTCGAGCCGTTTTGGTCCCGTCTTGAGCAATAGCCTGATCTCTTCTAACGAAAAACCCATGAACTTGAGAGCCAGGATGTTTTGCAGGCTCAACAAGTCTTCGTTGGTATACAGCCGGTATCCTGACTCGGTGTACTGCGATGGCGATAGCAATCCCATCTTGTCATAGAAACGCAGCGTGCGCAGGGATACAGAGGCCTTTTCTGCAAACTGACCGGTACGGTAGAAACGTTGATCCAAGAGTTTCCTCCTTTCTGTCCTGACAGTATAAAGCATGACGTTACGTCATGGTCAAGTCTTTTTGGGGGAAGATGCTTACGAACGTAGTAGCTTCATGATGAGACCAGACCAGCCCCTATTGCCTTGTCTATGGTACCTTAACTCATCGATTCCAGATCTATAGTATATGCAAAAGTGCTTTCTAGGTGATATGCTTTTGTAGTACCTGATCTGGTTGTATGTCACAGATTTTTTCTCAAACAAAAAGGATGGTATTAATCTCTGTGATGTTATATACTAACATCAAGGAGGTGATTGCTTTGGAGTTGATTCGCAAGCAAACTTATATCACACCTGCTCAAGATAGGGCGGTGAAGCTACTGGCACAGCGACAGGGAACAACGGAAGCGGACGTTTTGCGTAAGGCACTTGACCTGTTTCTTGTCAAGGAAGGCTTGAGCGAAGTCCAGGACCCCTTTGCTGATCTGGTTGGTATGTTTGAAGGATCTGCAGAGGTAGAGCATGATGACATCTATCTCTGATATTCAGCGGGTATTCGTTGATTCGTTGGCCTGGATCGATCTCATGAATAAAAATGAACGTCATCATGCTGCCGCTGTTGCATTCCATAAAAGCCTCGCTCCCATGACTCTTCGTGTCACTACCTGGGGTATCGTCTCTGAGACGTTTACCTGGATAGTGGAGCTATATCCCTTTTTCACGGAGCACCAGGCCAAAACTACCCGTCAAATTCCAGTGGTCGCGCTGGAACGGCGATAAGATAGAGCTTTCTGCCCTACGCTACTGCTGCTCCCAGTCGCCGCGCAAGAATGGCGCAATGGTCTTGGTGAACGGCTCCCACAGGCTTTCAGGGACATGACCTCCATTTGGAATGATCCAGAGGTACGAGCGAGGGATCGCTGTATACATTTCTACGGCAATGTGTACTGGGTAGAATAGATCACGATCGCCGTATGCTATCAGCGTTCTGGCCCTGATGGATGACAGATAGGGAACTGTGAAGTTCATGTCATCGTAACTATCCTTGAAATTCTGTCCATGAATATAGAGCGCCCGGATTTGCTCGTCACCATGCTGATGTTGTTGCCGCAGGCGGTGCCACTCTTCGTCACTGAGATTATTCACGCGGTATTGCTGCATAATCGCCCGAGCTTGTTTGGGGTAGTAACTTGTGGCACTCACCAGCACCATTGCCGCGACTCGGCCCGGTTGTTGTGTGGCCATATGCAGGAGCGTATTGCCGCCGCCGCTTATGCCTATCGCCTTGAATTGGTCGATGCCAACGTGGTCGAGTAAGGCAAACACATCAAGTGCAGCTTGTCGAAATGTGAATGTCATCGATGGATTGGTTGACTGGCCATGACCACGGAGGTCTGGTATAACCAACTGGTACTCTTTCGCTAAGTCAGGAAGGAACGGTTCCCAATCACCGCTTGAGCCGGTGTAGCCATGCAGTAATACGAGCGGTTCCCCTTGCCCGTGAATTACATAATACATCTGCATCCCATTGATGGTTACTGTTTGTCCCGGAGGCATTGACGTTTTCATTCAGCATTCCTTTTCTCTGATGTACTCGTGGCCTCGCATATTGTAACATTTTAACGCGCCAGCGATTACTAAGCGAGGTTTCAAAACAGCAATCGTAGAGGGAAAAATGCAACTGCTATTCGGCCAACGAACGCTTGACGATTCACCCATCGCCAGACTCTACCAGCACTACTGGCTGACGATCCTGGCTAGTATACGCCAGCACATCTCCTCACGGGAAGACGCGGAGGATATACTGCTGGAAGTATTTGTGGCAGCACTTGAAAGTACAAGCCTCCTCACCATGGGTGAAAAGCAACAACTGGCATGGCTTCGGCGCGTTGCGCATAATAAATGCGTTGACTACCCTTGTTCGTCAACCACCTTGAAAACCCCTCTGTCACGCTGTGTAATGGTCTAGAACAGGTTTTCTTGTCATAGATAGATAAAAAGTATAGTCCAATGAAAAACAGCCCCTACAATCGCGCTTTTCGACTGCTTGTAACGAGTATCTCTTGCGGTTGCCTCACTCGCTCGTTTCCTCGCCCATTCGGCGCTATTGGTAATCAGGGGAACGATCTTTAACGATCTATCCTTCTTCTGACTTTTTATTGTGATCCATGAATTTTTCATAACTAAAAAGAATATAAAAAATAACTTGAAAGAATGATAAAAATATGGTAAGCTTGGAAAGCATAGTTCAGATTGGTCAACAATCACTTTGTTCACCAGGAGATACATCCATTTCGGTCACTGTTTGCGGAGGAGACAACGAGAGCTACTTCATCTCATTGCTCCTCTCCTATAACTAGCTACTACTGCTTTGCTGTCTTCTATCGAACCATCGTAGGGTTGTAGCGAGCCTGTTTTGCAAGGCCTTAAGAACCTGTTGAGGATGGAGATAAGACACGCAGAGAAGGAGGTCAAAGGAACATGCTAGATCGCAGAGTTGAAGTCGGGAGTCGAGTATGTATCACCAATTATAGTCCCTTCAGGGGACTGCGTGGGACAGTACAAACGGTGGATACTATTCCTCACCTGGTTGAGCCGAATTGTTTCTATCTTGTGCGACTCGAAGGCGCACAGATCAGAGAGCCTGTCTGGTTTGAGTATGAAGAAGTGGAGTTAGTTTCTCCTGAGAGAAGAACCGACTACGGCAAGAGATGGGAGTAGCAGATGGACAATCCGACACCAACCGTTCGTATGATACGTGGAGAGCCTGAGAAAAAGAGTCTGTCAAGATTTTTGTGTGAGCGGTGTCCGGTAGCGCTTCTCATGCCACAGACTTTCAGCGAAAAAAGACGCGTTTTTCTCTTGACTCTCACCTTACATGAGGGTGTAAGCTCTCTCTACAGATTTTTTTGATGAGGCAAGAAAGGAAAAACGATGAAGCAGCCTACTGATGACTTGACGCAGTTTCACTCGGTTGATCACACAACGAATCCCACATCCTTCGTGCAATTCATGGATACATCGCACGCGCTGCCAACCGCGCAGAGCTACAAGCAAGAGATGATGGAGCAACTCGCTCTTCAGGAAGGAGCAACGATCTTAGATGTCGGCTGTGGAACCGGCCACGATGCCCAGGATCTGGCGCGAGCAGTTGGACCACGTGGTCGGGTGGTCGGGATTGATTGCAGCGAAACGATGCTCGAGGTCGCTCGCGCCCGCGTGGCCGACATGCAGCTCCCTGTGGAATATGTGCTCGCCGATGCCACACGGTTGCCTTTCGCAGATGCGAGCTTTGATGGTTGCCAGGCTTCACGCGTCCTGGGACACTTGCGCCAGCCGAATCAGGCGCTTGCCGAAATGGTTCGGGTCGCACGGCCAGGGGCGCGGATTGTGGCCGCCGATGGCGATTTGGACCTGACCATCGTCGAGATCCCCGACCGCGCTCTGGCCCGCAAGATGATTCACGCGGCGTGTGACCAGATGGTGCAGGGATGGATGGGACGGCAGATGCCCCGACTCTTCAGGCAGGCGGGGCTGAGTGACATCAGAGTCGAAGGGCGCTTGATGCCCCTCGACTACGCCTTTTTCCAGCTGGCCTTTCGCGGAATTTTGCACCGTGCCCAGGTCACCGGCACTCTCTCAGAGGAAGAACTCACACGCTTCTGGAAGGCTCTGGAGCAGGCGGAAAAAGAACAGCACTTCTTCGCCAGAGTGGGCGGCTTTGTGGTAAGCGGACGGAAACCATGGTAAAAGATAGATGCCAGTCTTTGTATGAGGACTATTCTAAAGAGACAAGAAATGAGAGAACGTACCGTGCTCAAAATCGGCGAATTCGCTCGGGTGAACCAGGTCTCTATTGCGACACTTCGTTACTACGATCAGTGTGGCTTGCTCAAACCGCTGGCGCTCGATCCTGAGACAGGCTATCGCTATTACTCACTCGATCAACTTCCGCGTTTGAATCGGATCTTAGCCCTGAAAGAGCTGGGTTTTCCCCTCGAACAGATCGCTCAGCTCCTTGAAGAAGGACTCTCCTTTGAACAATTGCGCGGCATGTTCACACTCAAACAGGCGCAAACGCAACAGATGATCGACACGGAGCAGGCACGTCTCATGCGCATTGCTGCCCGGCTTCGCCAGATCGAACAGGAGGGAAAAATGCCAGCCTACGAAGTGCTCTTGAAACAGGTTGATGCCCTACTCGTCGCCTCTGTCCGTGAAATGGTCCCACTTCATGGTGGTCCCGAACGATCCTATGGAAAAATCGCTGCCTACCTGGACCAGCAGGGCGTGCAGCCTGGATCACCAGCTCTGTTTCTGCTGTACTCCAGGTCTGAGCAACGCGATGATGGCCTGTCTATTGATGTGGAAGCAGCCATTCCATTACCCACTGCTCTGCCAGGCAACGAACAGATCACCATCCGAACCTTGCCTGGCGGATTGGTGGCCAGCACCATTCATACTGGCTATGATCTTTCTCTGGGTCAGGCACACGTCGCCCTGTACCGCTGGATGAAAGACAACGGATATCAGGTCATTGGCCCACCTCGTCAGGTTCGTCTGAGGCATGGAGAGCATATGGACCCAACCCAATACGTCACCGAAGTGCAATTTCCTGTCGCAAAGCAAGGGATGGAGGTGCGGACATGAAAACTCGTTGCGGAAATTTCCAAAAAAAGCATTTCTTGGCCGAGGCGGCCAAATTATGCCGTTAGTCACATTTTAGAAAAAGAAGGGAAGTCAAGCAGGGGGGTAAAGGGCATGGATAGGATTGCTCCTTCCTTGTGCCTCAGTGATAACTCTAGCACATGGATAGGATCATTGTGACTCAGCCGGGTCACAGCGAGATTGCAAGCTCGACTTCCTATATTCAGTGTACAGTACACATCAACAAGCAAGATGCGTATCTTTAGGTGTCATAACGTATCTCTATGTGCTGATAATCTTATTTTAGCAGAGTGAATACAAGAACGCGCCGAATTTTCCTTGCTGTGCGTAGGGACCCGATTTATCGCGTCCCCACGCCACGTAGGAGGCGCGTTCTTGCTATTCGCTCTGCTAAAAGTCTACAACTGTCTTCGTTTCCGTTTTGGGATGAGGAGGGCGGCGATTACCATGCCGGCGACGAGGCCGCCGATGTGGTCCCAGATGCCGATGCCGGGTGTGGAGAAGCCGAAGAATAGGTTGAGTCCCAGCCAGAAGAGCCAGTTGGTGATGGCTCCTCGTCCATAAGCACCCAGGGAACTCCGGTTCACCAGGTAGAAGACTCCCAGGGCGCCGAAGACGCCAAAGATGGCACCGGAGGCACCGGCCGCCAGGGCATCAGGAGTTAAGAAGAAGGTGACAATACCCCCCACGATTCCAGAAGCCAGGTAGATTACCAGGTAACGCCATTTGCCGTAAAAGACTTCGACTACTGTGCCAATGAAGAACAGGGAGAGCATGTTCAAACCGATATGTATAATGCTGAAATGCAAAAACATAGCGGTGAAGATACGCCAATATTCTCCAGTCTGCTGGAGGTCGAATTGTCCTCCAAATTGATAAATCACATTTTGATCTATTTGCACTATGTTTTGGCTAAAGAACGCAAGTACCAGGTAGATGGCCACATTGACGCCAATAATGATGTTGGTCACGAAGCGTGGGTTCTGGCTGAGCAGGAAGCGCGTGCGAATAACCTGTCGCTGCATGCGGCTGGGGCGTGACCAGGTGGGCACCGCTTCAGGTTGGGCTATACCATCTCCCGCAGATTGGTCGGCAGGTCCATTAGAACCATTGGGAGGCAGGGAAACAGCATCGTAACCAGGCCTGGTGAGCGGCTCCACGGGTGGGAAACAGTTGTCGAAGTGTTGACCGTGCGAGAGCCGGGCGGCGCGCGCGCGTGCCAGTCCCGCGTCGTAGTCCTGCCCGGTCGCACGCAGCAGGTAGGCTCGCAAGGCATGAGCGTAGCCACTGCTTGGGTCCAGGATGATAGCCGCGTCGACGTCCTGTAACGCACGATCATAGCGGCGGTCAAGTAGATCGAGCAGAGCCTGGGTCATGGTGCTTTCAAACCCACCCTCTGGCTGCAGCTCCTGTACTTTGCGGCAAGCCATGTAGACGACGCCGTAGGAGCCGAGAGCGAGGTTGGCCTCCGCCAGGCCCAGGTGTGCCATGGGGTTGTTGGGTTCAAGTTGTGCGGCGTGGGCATAGGCGATGGCGGCCTCGCGCCCCTGTCCATAGGCCAGGGCCTGTTTCCCTTGTTCAAAGTACGTTTGAATATCTGTTTGTGCTTCCAAAAATTTATCCTCCAATGAGATATCGCGCAATGATTGCAAGTATAAGTGTACCCGCTATCGTCAAGAGAGCCAAGGGCCAGCGGCGAGAAAGGCTATGCATATCAACTAACGCCTTGTTTGGAGCCAGCGTATAGAGTGGAGTAAACCACCAGCCAAGCACGCAACCACTGAGCAATCCTCCCAGGTGTGCATAATTATCAACGTTCGGAACGAAAAAACCTATACTAAGATTGCCTACAATAACAAATACGAGCCAGAGTAGGGCAGGGATACCACCGCGGCGAAATGCTCTGCGATGCGTGAGTACAAAGATGCTGTAGGCTCCCACCAGCCCAAAGATAGCTCCCGATGTTCCTACGCTGATTTCTTGCGGAATAAAATAGAAGCTGGCAATGATACTGATGACGCCGGTGACGAGATAAACGAGTAGGAAGCGCAGGTGTCCAACCAGGCGTTCAAGGAAGACACCCAGCACAACGAAGTTGAGCATGTTCAGACTGACGTGTAATAGATTCGCGTGCAGGAAAATTGGTGTCATAAAACGCCAGTACTGTCCCCGGAGAATCAGGTCATTGTCTTTCGCGCCAAAGTTAATCAGGACATTGGAAAGGGCGTCGTTGTCTTTGTCCTGGATGTTGATGGCGTTGTTCATGACGCTGGCAAGCACATCGTGCAGGTTGTGTGCGCCTATCGCCAATGCTAGCTGGTAGGCAGTGATACACCAGATGATGACCGTTCCAAGCGCGATTAGCCAGGTGACCCAGGAGATACGTGAAAGCCCGCTCAGGGTTCTATATTGGCTCAGCGCCTTCTGATAGCTAAGTTGTGTGCGTAGCTTGCGAGATAATGTATTATTTTCGGTATAGATATTTTCCACTCATAACCTCAAGGGATTTGGATGTAGATAGCGAGGAAGGTACAGAGAAACACCACAACCGCTATATACCCATTCATATTAAAGAAGGCAACATTCAATTTTGAAAGGTCGGTAGGGCTGACCAGCCGGTGTTCATAGGCGAGCAGTGCCGCAGCGATGAGCAGTCCCGCCCAATAGATCAGGCCGAGGTGCAGCAGGATGCCGACGATGAGCAAGAGCGCGATAGTCAGGATATGTGTCAGGGTCGAGAGGGTGAGCGCGGTTGCTACGCCAAAACGCACCGGAATGGAGTGTAGCCCCGTTTGATGATCAAAGTCCAGGTCCTGGCAACTGTAGATCAGGTCAAAGCCTCCTACCCAGGCAGCCACCGCCAGCCCCAAAAGCAGGGGTGGCAGCAGGTTGGCAAGGCTGATGGTTGGATTGACGGCGATCCAGCCTCCAATGGGTGCGATGCCATCGGCCAGCCCCAGCACCAGGTGGCAGAGCCAGGTGAAGCGTTTGGTGTAGGGGTAGCCGACCAGGAACACGAGCGCAACCGGCAATAAGAGCAGGCAGAGCGGGTTGAGTTCCCAGGCAGAAAAGGCAAAGAGTGCCAGCGATGCCAGCGCGAAGAGCAGCATTTCGATGGGTTTGAGCAAGCGTTTGGGCAGTGCGCGATTGGCCGTGCGGGGATTGAGTGCATCCTGGCTGGCGTCGATCAGGCGGTTTAAGGCCATAGCAAAGCTGCGGGCACCGACCATGGCCAGGGTGATCCAGATCACCTGCCAGGTGGTGGGCAACCCACGGGCCGCTAATACCATCCCCAGGTAGGCAAAAGGCAGGGCGAAGATGGTATGTTCAAATTTGATTGCTTCGTATAGGATGCCGGTTTTCTTTATCATGGTTTTTGCATATGTCTCTATCTGTTATTACGTTTGTTGCGAGAGAATGTAGCAACTTTGTAGGGGCCCGATTTATCGCGCCCAATTAGAATTATAGCTCATGAGGAGGAGGTGTCGCATATTTATCCCTTCTCAAAGTGAGAATTGGCCCTGACTCTGCCAGGGCCAATTTAGATAATCAACGGAAAAGCGCAACAATTGGGTGTTTGACAGAGTCAAACACCCAATTGTTGCGCTTTTCCGTTGATTATCTGGTATGACTCATTTTGTGATGAGCTGGTTATGAGCAGTCGTTTTGGAGTAACGCTTCAAACTGTGCGCGGTCGAGTTGCTCGTGTTCGAGAAGCGCATCTGCGAGTCTGGTGAGTTGAGTGTAGTGTTTGGTCAACAATTCATGCGCCATGATGTATGCTTCGTTGAGAATACGCTGCACCTCGTAGTCAATCACGGTGGCCATGGTTGTACTGCTGCCGCGTGCGGCAGGCATACTTACAGTGTATGGGTGATGTGCTAGCCTATGATCGCCATTGAGTAAGGCATTTCCAGAGGAGCAGAAGCCAGCTTGCTGGCAGCACAGCGGGAAAGGTGTTGACCTCAACGTGATTGCTCAATAGCGATGGCATGAGGCCTGCATCGCCACTTCCAGGGATGAGGGTATAAATGAAGCGTTCAGGATTGATTGGAAGCGGTGATGGCATATGTGACCGGGAAGCAACATGCGCTGGTACAAGGTGTGCCTGAGATGGATAGCCTGCTCTGACGTAGCTACTCCAGGTCGCAATATCCACAGCATCTGTGCTATGTGTGCTGGCAGTTCCTTCCATGGGAATAATCGTGGGCATGCTACTTTTCCTAAGAGGATTTGCCAGCAATCCATGAATTTCATTGCCCCGTATGATTACTGCCAGCACATGTCTTGCTTTCACCTGCTCCATAAACGTGTTGTAATCAAGCACTTGCACTCCATTGGGAGGCAATGTTGTAGCAGGGGGCTGCATCTGGCTGAAAATGCCAAACAAAAGCACTACAAGAACAATCAGGAGACAACAGGTCAGAAGGGGCTGTTTCTGTGTATGGAGAAGCCTTGAGGCGTTCTGCCAGTAGCGCTTTATCTCTTTATTTTGTCGCTGTCGACTTTCTTTGATCAATCGACGGCTGTGCTTAGTATCCATGGTTCACCTCACTGCATCCAGGCTATGTCCATGTTTTTACAGGTGATTAGCCCTGGATGTCTTAGAGACATCAGTTTCTTGACCAATACAAGAAAGGTCTTGTCTTCGTGTCTAGAGACGCTCCGTCAATACCTTTTTTGGAACTGTTTCAGGTTGTTCACTATCGCCCATGGGTGGCTATGCTGTTGTAGAATACAAACATCTTAGATAATTTGGAGGGACAATGAGAACACTTACTATTTCGATTATGATTTTACGCCTTGGTGTACTTTTGGCATTGATATTGGGCATTCTGTTCTGGATAGGTATTGCAGAGAATTTCGCGCTCACCCTTGTTCACATGCTGATTGGTTTTGTCGTGGTCATTTCGCTCTGGGTGATTGGGCTGGCGCAGGGCTTCCTCAAGGGGGGAAGTTTTCCCCTGGCGTTGGCAACATTTGTTGTAGGATTGCTGCTAGCCATTGTTGGCTTATTCCAGCAAAAATGGCTTCCTGAGCCAAACCCCATGCACTGGATTATTCAGGTGATTCATTTGTTATTGGGACTTTCGGCTATCGGATTGGGTGAGATGATTGTGGCCAGCACAAAGAGACGTTTGAAGAGCACTGCAGCGGCTTGAAATCTACCATGCAGGATGTATGAGGCCTGGCACAGCCGACGGCTGTGCCAGGCCTCATACATCCTGCATGGTAGATATCTCTATCCTATTGCCGAATAGTTGTTGATATGATTTAATGAATACAGCATTTCTCCTTTTCGGCGTTACACTGGCGTATATTTTAGTACATTGAAGGGAAAATAGCTTGAGCAACGAGGAAAAGCAGGGACGTATTGCCGTGTATCCGGGCAGCTTTGATCCACTTACCAATGGTCATCTTGATATCACACGGCGAGCTGCCCAGCACTTTGACACTCTGATCGTTGCCGTCTATGCCTTTCCTGATAAAAACCTGCTTTTTTCGGTTGATGAGCGTGTCGTACTCTGGCAAGAGGTGATCGCCTCCGAAAGATTGACCAATGTACGAGTCGAGAAATTTGCCGAACTCCTGGTGGAGTATGTGCGTTCCGTTGGAGGAAAGGCTATTATCAAGGGCTTGCGCTCGCCGAATGATTTTGAAGCGGAGTTTCAACAGGGGCTGATGAACCGCAAACTGGCTCCAGAAATTGAAACGATTTGCCTATTGACCAACCTGGAACAGCTTTTTGTCAGTTCATCCTTACTAAAGGAAGTCGCTCACCTGGGAGGAAATGTCACGGATATGCTTCCACCTGTTGTGATGAAGGCATTGCAACATAAGCTGGATAAGCAGTAGTCTTTTGATACGAAAAACAACATGTAGTGACACCCCAGCCGCATTCGGGGAATGGTGAAGGCAGCTCATCTATATTTATTGTGGCAAGGTTTTTGCAGCCCGCGGCTGCAAAAACCTTGCCACAATAAAAACGTTTGCGAACTGCCGTAGGCAGCCGCATTCGGGGAATGGTGAAGGCAGTGAGGATTCAAGAAAAAGATGAGACCTGAAGAGTTGCGTAATTTATCAATAGTATAGCCGAGGAAGGAGGCCCGAGCTGGATGGATATACTCTATCTTGTGGATCGCCTGGAGAATTTAATCGCCAGCAGCCGTAGAATGCCACTGTTCAATCAGATTATGATCAAAGAGGGGGATATTCTCAATATTGTTGACCAGATGCGTACTTCCATTCCCGATGAAATTAAACAGGCCCGACGTATCATCCAGGAGAAAGAGCGCATTCTCGCCCAGGCTCAGGCGGACGCCACAAGCTTGCTGGCAAAGGCACGCGAAGAAACTGAACGGGCGATGAACCGCGAGGGGTTGTTGCGTGCCGCTGAGGCACGCTCACTGGAACTTGTTCGGCAGGCTGAAGAGCAATCGCGAACGGTGATTGAGAAGGCTGAAGAGCATAGCGAGCAGCTTAAGGTCGATGCGGATAACTTTGTGGCGGAAACTTTGCGCAATCTCAAGGATCATTTGTCAAGTATTGAGATGGATATCAGTCGCACTATTCTCAGCATTGAGAAGGGTCTCGAAAGTTTAGATATCGGGGAGGGTGAGGAGAATGGAGAAGAGGAGGAGGATGACGAACGCTACGCTGAAGATTCTGGGGAACTTGAGGATGTGTCTACGTCTTCCCGCACCATTCCCCGGCGTGCTTCGCTTGCCAATGATACTATGGGGGGACCACTCTATTAGGAGGATATAATTGGATTGGGCGTGGGAACTGGCCCAGCCGGGCCAGTTCCCACGCCCAATCCAATTATATCCTCCTAATTGCTAGAGGGCTATGGGACTTGACACCCTTGCAGGGCATGACTATAATAAGCAAGCACCACAGAGAATGAAGCACGTCGGAAGAGCCACTAGTCCAATTGCCGCCGCATTCGGGGAATGGTGAAGGCAGGATTGAAACTATTTTGTCTACCACGGGTTTATTACTCTCATTCAGTCAGTGGAAGGAAAAGAGACGATGCTTTATAATGTGGCGCAACTGATGAAGGCTCCTGTTGGGACTTCACTTGAATATGCAATTCACGAAGAAGATGTTCGGCTTGATGAAGATCTCAAGGTGATTGGCCCGCTGGATGGGCATGTACGCATTCGCCGCTTAAACCAGGGGTTACTGGTTAATGGTTGGGTGGATCTGACCCTTGAGCTTACGTGCAACCGCTGTTTGGCAGTATACGAGTACCCGATGCATGTTCCATACATGGAACAGTTCTATCCAACGGTGGACATCATTACCGGTATGCCACTGCCTGCTATCGAAGAGGAAGATGTCTTCCCCATCGATGATCACCACCTGGTTGATCTCACCGAGGCGATACGACAGAATGTGTTGCTGGCTATTCCGATGGTGACACTGTGCCGCGAAGATTGCGCGGGACTCTGTTCACAATGTGGACATGATCTAAATCTTGGCCCTTGCGATTGCAAACCAGAAGTTGATACACGCTTTAGTGTACTTGAAAAATTATTACAGAACGGTTCAGAGCCATAGCGAACACACAAGTAAGTTTGCCTGATCTGTACAATCAGGACATAATACTGGTGGAAGAGGAGAAAACATTTTATGGGAGCACTACCAAAACAACGAACATCGCATGCCCGCCAGGGAAAGCGACGAGCGCACCAGGCCCTGACATTGCCGCAGCTGGTTGCCTGTCCGCAGTGTAAGAAGCCGCGGCTTTCACACCATGCCTGCCCTAACTGCGGCATGTATCGCAATCGCCAGGTGTTCTTGCCCAAGACAAAGAAAAAGTAATACAAAGAGTAAGAAATCATGACGGCACAAGTCGCCTTTCTTTTTCCAGGGCAAGGCAGCCAGGCTGTAGGCATGGGTGCCGATGTCTTTGCGGCCTCACCTGCAGCGCGGCGGGTCTTTGAGGTCGTAGATGAAGCCCTGGGCTTCTCACTCAGCACGCTCTGCTTCCAGGGGCCTGAAGAGACCTTGCGCGATACAATCAACGCCCAGCCTGCTATTGTCACTGTCAGCCTTGCTCTACTGGCTGCATTTCAAGAAGCTCTTTCTCCACATAACTCTTCCTGGTCATTTCCCCTCGTTCCCAGCTATACTGCCGGACACAGCGTAGGGGAGAATGCTGCCCTGGTGGTTTCTGGTGCGCTTGATCTCAAGAACGCGACACTCCTGGTACGCGAGCGCGGTCGCTTAATGCATCATGAAGGAACGGTGTGTCCAGGAGGTATGGCGGCCATCATCGGTATGGATGCTGGACCCTTGCAAGAAGTTTGCCAGGAAGCAACGAGCCAGGCTGTAGCCCACTACGCTGCGAATCCTGGTGACAACCAGTCACACCCTGGTTTGGGACAAGTAATCGTCGCCAACTTCAACGCGCCGGGGCAGATTGTTATCTCCGGCGAACAACATGCTTTAGAGGTAGCAATGGAGCTGGCAAAAGCGCGTGGGGCGAAACGAGTCATTCCACTGGCTGTCAGTGGGGCCTTTCACTCACCCGTGATGCAACCGGCTGCCGGTGACCTGGCGCAGATGATTGCTACGGCTCCCATACAGGATGCCAGTATTCCCATCATCGGCAACATTCATGCTGTCCCGCTCACCCAGGCGGATGCTCTGCGCGAAGAACTGGCGCAGCAGATCGCCTCACCGGTGCAGTGGACACGGACAATTGAATACATGGCAAGCGCAGGCGTCACGGTATTCATCGAAATTGGTCCGGGCCAGGCGTTAACTGGTATGGTCAAACGTATCGTCAAGGGCGTTACTCCCATTTCTATGAGTAATGCGGCAGATATCGCCAGGGCGGCGGCGACCATACGTGAAATGGGCCTATTGCATGAGGTATAATACGGCTAGTAATGCTGGTTGTATTTCCATGATGAAACGAGAGGGCGCGATAAATCGGGCCCCTACGCATGACACGGAAGTTTTCCGATAGTGTACTTGACATGGGCCTGAAAAGCGCATATCTTTGCAGTAAGACACTTACGGTTGCTTTGATGCTAAGAGGTACAGCACACGACAGCACTGGTCAGGTTTTCAGCGTTAAAGGGTAAAGCGAGAGAGTGGCTTTCACTCTAGAAGGAGAAAACTCAATGGTACCTGAATCGCCAGGGGTTGTGCGGGTTGCTCGCCAGGTGCTGTCAACTATCGTGATTAGCACAGCATTGCAGATTCCTGGCGTTGTTCGCATGGCCCAGGCCAGCGACCAATGGTCTCGCCTGCTGGGGCGCGAAGTTCCCCGGCAAGGTGTAACCTTGAGTATCAAAGACAACACCGTCACTGCTGACCTTTACATCGTAGTAGCAAGCAGCGTGAATATTGTGAATGTAGGCTCCGCCGTCCAGGAGGAGGTTGCTTCAGCAATCGAGCACATGGTTGGTATGCAGGTGCGCGAGGTCAATGTTTACATCCAGGATGTGGCGTAGGATGGATGGGTGGAGAGATAGTGGACTGATGACAGGTCGGCAGATGGTGCCGGCGAGCGGAAATGCAACACATGCTGATGCACAGTTATCCAAAAGTAGTTATTCGAAGTTAGTTAATCGCACGCACAGCCAACATAGCTAGCGACTATGCGAGGAAACCATGCCTATAGGGATACGCAGACAAGCACGGATGATCGCCCTGCAAACACTCTACGAATACGACACAGCCCGACATGTACCCGCAGAGGTCTTGCAGCGTCATGCCGAAGATCGCCATCTGCAACCAAAGGTGGTGGAATACGCCAGCGAATTAGTCATAGGGGTCTGTGACCACCTGGCCGATATCGATGCGCATATTCAGAGTGCAGCACGCGAATGGCCATTGCAACAGATGGCCCGAATCGATAAAAATATCCTGAGGCTTGCAATCTATGAGATTCTGTTCAATAATACGGTACCAGCTAAGGCCGCCATTAACGAAGCAGTGGAACTTGCCAAGCAGTTTGGCAGTGACACCTCCAGCCGATTTATTAATGGCGTTCTCGGTACAATATTTAATCGGGCGCAACAACTGCCCACCCCAAAAGCGGAAAGCGAGGTGAAGTAATGGCAACTATCTCTGAACGGCTCAAGAAGATCGTCGTTGACCAACTTGGTGTTGACGAAAGTGAGGTCGTTCCCAATGCATCTTTTGTTGAGGATCTGAACGCGGATTCACTCGATCTAGTTGAGCTAATCATGTCTTTGGAAGAGGAGTTCAAACTCCAAATTTCAGACGAAGATGCAGAGAAGATCACGACGGTACAAGAGGCCGAAGACTACATAGAAGAACACTTGCGGTAATTCATAAAATCAGTTTTGTTGTGGCGGGCTTACAGCCGCATTCGGGGAATGGTGAAGGCAGCCTATGCCAACACGTGCAGCAACAAAACTGATTTTCTTTGTTTTGTGATGTTCAAACAAAGTCATGTCACATTTCCCCATTCTCGTGCATCTTCATTAATATAGCGCGTAATTGAGACGAGTGTTGTGGATATGATACCTGCTCACCAGGCGGTAGAAGAACTTATTCAGAAATATAGCAAACTGGTCTTTCATACCATCTATGGATTGACAGGTGATTGGGAGGAAAGCCAGGACCTTACTCAGGATACGTTTCACCAGGCCCTCAAAGCGATTGATGCTGCTCGTGCCGCGAGTGGCAGCGAGTTTCGCGAAAAAGCCTGGCTGCTGCGTATTGCGCTGAATACCGTGAGGATGCAGCAGCGGAGGCGTAGCCTCTTTCGTTTTATTCCCTTCTCGCATTTGCAAAAAGGGAGGCAAACTTCAGAGAGGACCTACGAAACGGAGACCGATACGCTGAACGAGCAGGCGTCACCTGTGCAACCGACAGGCTATGGAGCGGCTGAAAGTGTTGATCCGGCCAGCCTGATTGCGGAGCAGGACGCTGTGCAGCGTACCATGGCGCAACTTCCTGGAGCGTTACGCGAATGCTTGCTTCTTTCGATCGTCGGCGATTTCTCAACTGGTGAGATTGCGCAGATGCTTGATTTGCAAGAGGCGGCGGTACGCCAGCGTCTCTCGCGTGCGCGCAAGCAATTTCAACAGCTCTATGCACTTGAGAATGCTGAGCAGATCGGCGATAAGGGCGTATCTGCCAGCAATCCAGGTATGGCACAGAGACATACGAGCAAGCATCAAAACCACGAGGAGCGTGTTGAGATCCGGGAAGCGCGTGAAAACGAGTTACTGGACACACCTACCTCAATTTCGCGGAGAAGTTATGGAGAACAACTCTATCGAAACCCTGCTGTTACGCCATTATGGTGAGGCAGCCCGCGTCCCTGCCGGGTTGGAGCAAAGGTTGAGTGCCTCTGTTCGTTACGAGCCTGAAAAGGTACGTAAAACACGACTGGCGGAGGCGCGTTTGCAACAAAAGCGAGTCAGTCGGCGAGATGCCGCCAGGTTAGTAGCCAGAGGTGCCAGCAGGACCGGACTTGGCTTATTGAGTGCGGGCCTGGAGGGTTTGCAGATGCTTGAGGTGACGCTGATTGGACAAGATTCTTCCCAACCAGTTTTGCCATGATGTCGGCCTGGCACCCATGCGCGATGCCAGGCCAGGCTAGCCTGCAATCATCCATGATTGTACATTGATCGTAGTGTTGAGTAGTGTTAACAATTGATATACACAAGTAACCATTCGCGAGTTAAGAAAGGATCCCTACCATGTTTGGACTTCACATGCCTGAGTTGATAATCATTCTCGTTGTTGCCCTCCTTATATTTGGCCCCAAGAAGCTGCCTGAGATGGGTTCATCCATTGGCAAAAGCATAAAAGAATTCAGGAAGGGTATGGCCGAGATGTCTCAGCCCAAAGAAGAAGTCGAGGACGAGGACGTCAAAAAGCCCAGTGTTGAAATGACGCAGCGCGAACTGGCCAGCAAGTCGGTCAACAGTAGCAGCGATATAAAGAAAGCAATCAGTGACGGTGAAGTGGTCAGCGAGAAAAGCAGCAGCGAAGTCAGCAGTACAGAGACAAAAGTTCAGTAATATTAGCTGTGAATAAGCACCTGCTTGGAGAAGAAACATGGCTAAGAATGAAATAGATGAGCAGGACCTTCTGTCGCCGGGCTATGACGATGAGGATGAAGAGGAGGAAGACAACGGCTCTTCCATGACCCTGGTAGAACACCTGGAAGAGCTGCGCTGGCGTATCTTCAAATCGATAATTGCCATTGTCGTCGGTGCGTGTGTCGCCTTCATCTTCCGTGGACAAATCCTTGGTTTCCTGGAGCTACCTTTACCTACCAAATTAGCTGAGCCATCATTTACGGGGGGTAAGGTTGTTGTAACCGGGATAACCGAAGGTTTTACCGTCTATCTGTTGATCTCAATTGCAGTGGGTTTTGTCGCGACTCTGCCGGTAGTCCTCTATCAGATGTGGGCCTTTATCGCCCCTGGCTTGCTTGCCAAAGAGAAGAAATATGCCGTGCCATTCATTTTTGCCGGCCTGGCTCTCTTCGCGGCAGGTGTCGCCCTGGGCTATATCGTGCTACAATACCCGGTACAATGGTTGGTAACTTTTGGATCAGAAAGCTTCGCCGAACTTATATCGGCGGGCAGCTACTTTACCTTTGTGGCGTTTTTCCTGCTGGCCTTTGGCGTAGTCTTTGAAATACCACTTGTGCTGACCTTTCTCGCACAGGTCGATCTGATTTCTTCAAGGACGCTGACGAAGAAACGTGCCGTTTCCCATGTTAGTATGTGGATTGCATCGACATTCCTCACACCGGGAGCCGACATCTATAGTCCCATCTTCCTGGGGGTGTCGATGTCCTGCTTATATGAACTGTCGATTATATTCATTAAAATCATCAAGAAGTAAGTGATCGAAAAAAGTAGTCAAGACAGAACTTCCAATTTGCTTGGAAGTTCTGTCTTGACTCTTTTTTTCGATTGATACAGGGTGGCAGATGCCAGTATATAGCATATTGCTCCGCTAATGAATACGGCAGGATAGCCGAAATGCGCAATTAGCAGACCGCCGAGCGGTGCCATCAAAGCCCATGGGACATAAAAAGCCGCCTGGTAACTACTGTTCGCCAATCCACGATACCGCTCCGGCGCGGCTTCCATGGAGTAGACCTGCAGCACACCCATCGACATGTCCATCAGGCCCTGCCGGAAAAGGTAGAGAGTAGATGCTAAGGGTAAGAGAGGAATCAGGCCTAGCGTGACCAGGAGCGGAATGCTCGACAGTTGCGTCAAGGCGATTGAATTGACCTTGCCAATGCGCCGGGCCAGCCATGGTGCCCCCAGCGTCAAAAGAGCGGTGATAGCGGTAGCACCGCCGTTCAGCAGGCCAAAGAGGGCGGTGGAGGCTTTCAGGTACTGCACAAAATAAATGTTGAAGTAGGGGATGAACAGCCCCGCCCCAGTGCCAATCAGTGCTTGCACCAGAACCAGGAGCAGGATGGGGCTGCGGAGGGTAGTGCGAATTGATGCCCGTAAGAATGGGAACATGGATTTGGGCGACATCTCTGGTTCCCCTCCACGGGCGGCCACCAGTGCCCCCTCTCCACCCATCCCATCCCCCGCCCCTACGCGATCTCTGATTCCATTGACAGGTCGGTTGTTCTTCAGCATGAAGAGGGGGATGAGGCTGGGACCGGCGATTACGCCGGCGAAGAGCAGGGATAATTGGTAGGAGCGTGGGTCGGGCTGCGCGGCGAGTAACCCTGCCAACCAGGAGGGAAGCAGGGCCATCAGCCATGAGATGCTGCGAAACCATAGTGGTAGCACTCCACCGATGATATTGCCCAGAACGGTAGTCACCAGTCCAAGGACGATATTCAGGCTGAAGAGGTGTGAACGCTCATCTTGCGTGCTATTTAATGAAAGAAAAGGCGCGTTTACCACAATCGTAAATGCGCCGCCAATGCCAGCGATAAAACCGCTCACCAGGAGAGGAATTGGCTGGCGAAAGAGTATTTGTCCAACGCCCGCGGCACCAATGAGCAGGTTCGAGAAGATCAGCACAGGTTTGCCACCGAAGAGATCAACGCATACTCCGGCGGGAAAGATGGCGATACCTGCTCCTATGGCAGCAACGAAGAGTACTATGCCAATGAAATCGGTATGATAGCCCAGGGAAACCAGGTAGAGGTTGTAGAGCACGAGGAGAATGCCTGTAGTGACACCACTCAGAGCATTACTGATGAGATACAGCCGGGCGTTGCGTTGAAAACGCCCGAACTGCCGTACATACTCAAGGAGTCGGTGCATTTTTGACTTCAGAAGTGACGCTTTGCAATTCCTTGGGAGGAGACGCGACAACGTCGACAGGGGCATCTTTGAGTTGAGAGGCCGTTATACTGCCGACGTACCCATCACCAGGGCCGCCAGGGGCATCTACGGGAGCCCTTTCACCTACGAGCATACGATAGCCCGGGCTTCTAAAACCAACGTCTTCTTTCTCCAGCAACGATTGTGTTCTGTGTGTCAGACCGGGCAAAAAGAAGGCTTTGACGATGCCTTTCGCCATCACGGTGCGAGCACGAAACTCGATGACCGCACCGGCAACGCGGTCACTGCCCTGCTCAACCTTTTGTTCAATGGCATTGGCCTGGGCGGGTATTTCGGCCACAGCACGCACGAGCTTATTATCACCGGCCCTCGCTGCGGGAAGTGTGCCCTTGATAGCCTCCTCGGCGGTTATGTTGACACTATCGACCGTTGGCCGCAACTTCTTGATGAGTTCGGCCTTATCGCGTACCCAGGTGAGGCCGAGCAGCAGAACGAGTGCCAGTACCAGGCCGATCAAGACGGAGACCAGCGTATATACGAGCAGGACGATGGCCGCGGCTTGACCCCACGCGGCCAATGGGTCACTTGCCAGGGCGTAAAGCATATTACTCGCCTCCTCCCGCGCCAGCGTGCATGGCTTCCCATTGCTGCCTGCGCCGCTCTTCGGCACGACTTCTGGTGCGGCCTTTGCCCATGAAGACGCGGAACATCTGCTGGACAGCGACCAACGCGGCGACGGCACGTACACTCGGTCCAAGTGCAAATTCGCTAGTTAACCTGGCAGTGCTGCCAATGGTCGATGCCGTTTGGCCTGCCGACTTTGCCGTATCTTTGACTATGCCAACCGTCTCCTGTACTGATGCCAGCAGAGGTTTCACCTCATTGCGCACGGTCGTAATCGCCTGGATCAGTGTGAAAACCGCGTAGATCAGGAAGGCGGTCGATATAATGGACAAGGCTGCCAGGAATATCAGGAAAACGTAGAGTACAGCAAGCAAGACGTTGAATATCCCGGCGATGATAAGCCCAACAATGAACGCCAGCAGAACAATACCTCCGATAATGCCCGCGTTCCGCAACGTACCTTTCATATCACACCTCTTCGCAAATTATTATTCATTCGTACCGGTATGACTTGATTATAGCGCACAAGCCAGGCCGATGGCTACTGTATAGTGGCTACCAATACATACCAGGTTAGTGCAATCTCTTCTCTATACACGAATAATAGCTCTCTAAAGACTACAGCAAGCACCTGGACTTATAAAATTTCCATTTCTTAATTTTGTTGCTGCATGGTTGGTGGAGGTGTTGCTGCCGTCGGCAGCAACACCTCCACCAACCATGCAGCAACAAAATAACACTTTTGTGAACTGCTAACCTCCAGCAGGCAGTGAGGAGGGGTCAAGAAGCGATTATTGAATCTTCTGTGCTAGAAGTTATTCTTCGTCTGTGAAAGTGTTGTCGAAGGTTGTTTTTTCATAAACCTCTGCGACAGGAAAATGTACGCCTAAACTGGTTAACTCTAAAGTGTCATTTTGTGTGAAGTTGCGCATTGTCCAGTAGTCGGTTTCACGCCGGTAGAGTTGAATTCTCATAACTTGTGTGTCAATGAAGAGAATTTCTTGAACCGTTGGGATGTTTTGATACAATTCAGATTTTATTCCCCGGTCGCGTGCTTTCGTGCCAGGTGAGAGTACCTCAGCAACTACACAGGGATAGTGGATGACTTTTATCGCGTGATGGTCACGTCGATCACAACTCACAGACGCGTCAGGACAAAGACAATTGGTTTCATCAGATAGTTCGATGTAAACATCTGAGTTATAAACGATGCAAGGACGTTTCCGAAGTTGGTCGCCAAGGATTCTATTCAGATTAGCACCAATGATAGAGTGGTCGGGCGTTCCACCTGTCATCATGTAGGCGTAGCCGTCAATGTATTCGTAGCGGTGTTCAGGATCGCCCTCTACGAGAGCAAAGAATTCCGCAAGGGTTATTCTTTCTTTATGTTCACCATGCTGTATTGCCATTGGTTATTCCTTCTCTTGCACCATGTCGATCAAAACACCTGTCGCATACATTGGTTCCATTATATCATAGATTGGCTATACTCCTGATAAGAAGATTTAAACTTTATGAAAGATTAGAAAGCTGAGCATTGACTGAAAAATAGCTGAGACTTTTTATTGTTGACTTGCTCTTCTGTAGGGGTTACGGGTATGTTGAATATGGAAATATCAACGTTAATCCACATTATGATCGAGTAGATGCAACAAAGGAGGCACACATGTTTTATATGTTAGCTTTGAGTACCGTAATTGGCGATGGCATCACGATTAAGATTGGCGATAATATCTGGTCTTTCGGCTGGAACTTTATCGTTTACCTGATAGTCGCGGCTATCGTCGGCCTGGTGGCAGAATTTATCGTTGGTTGGCGACTGCCCCTGGGCTTTGTTGGTGCGATCATCGCGGCACTTGTAGGTGTCTGGCTGATGACGCAGGTCATCATAATATCAGGCCTTCCTGATATCAATATCCAGGGTGTTCTCATCATCCGGGCATTGATTGGTGCCATCATCTTCGTGGCGATATGGCATCTGATCACCTTCGGCTTATGGGGCAACCGCAGCCGCCGCCGCTATCGCCGCGCCTAGTTTAACCGTTATAGTAGGCAGACATGAATCCTGCCAGAATCCTGGCAGGATTCATGTCTGAAATCTAGAATTTTTCTCTATAAAAGCGTGTAGTATGCCTTTGCGAAGCGGGCGGCCCAGAGGGCGTTGTTGATGAGCAGGGCTTTGTTGGCCTCCACACTTTCACCGGCAGTGACTTCTGCTACGTGGGCGAGGAGAAATGGGGTGGTGGCGGCTCCATGTATGCCCTGTTTGCGGGCCAGTTGTAGTGCTTCTTCAGTGGCCGCCTCGAGGGGGCCAGGGTGCATGGCATACTGTTCTGGTATTGGACAACCAACCACTAAACCGTGTAGGCCGCACTGCCATTGTACGCGAGCGATGGACGCGATAGTCTCAACATCATCGGCGCGATGTGATAAGCGGCGTCCACTGCCCCGCACATAGAAGGCCGGAAACTCGTCTGTTTGCCAGCCAATCACGGGTACTCCCTGCGTCTCCAGGTATTCTAAGGTCAGGTCCAGGTCAAGGATCGACTTCGCTCCGGCGCAGACAACGAGGACTGGTGAGCGACTCAATTCTGTCAGGTCGGCAGAGATATCCATACTGGTCTCCGCGCCGCGATGAACGCCGCCAATGCCACCCGTGGCAAAGAAGCGAATGCCCGCCATACTGGCACACAGCATGGTACTGGCCACCGTGGTTGCTCCCAACTGGCCCGTTGCCAGGGTGATCGCCAGGTCACGCCTGCTGACCTTCTGCACATGTTGCGCCGTTCCCAGGCGTGTAATCTCGTCAAGAGATAGGCCAATGTGAATCTTGCCATCGTGTATGCCGACGGTTGCCGGAACGGCTCCCTCGTTACGAATGGTTGATTCCATGGCCTGTGCTACCTCGATGTTTTTGGGATATGGCAGGCCATGGGCGTATCTGTACGGGTAAAGATACAGCTCCTTTTCTCAATAATTGGGCAAAAAGTACCATTTGATGTTTCAAGAAGTACCATTGTGCAGTTTATTATATCGAAGAACTGCTATACTGTCGAATACAGTACACCAATGCGTAGAAGGGTTACAAAGTATGCAGGTAAAGCATATTGATTGGTACATCTTTGATGACTGCGACCTTCGAGAAATGGATTTGAGCGAAAGGGAGCTGAATGGCGCATGTTTCATCAAGGTAGATGCACGAGGGGCGTTATTCATCAAGGCACAGCTCAGGGATGCCGACTTTGAGGGAGCGGACTTGCGCAATGCATATTTTGTCGATGCCGACCTGCAGGATGCCAACTTTGAAGGTGCAGACCTGCGTGGCACGGTGTTTACTCGTGCCGATCTCCGAGGGGCTTTGCTCAAGGGGAGTATTACAGATGTGCGTACTACCTGGGATGATGCATTGATGGGAAGTTCTGTGCGTGAGGTTGAGAGGACGACGGACGGTTTACAGCAAATCGATGTGCTGGAATTTGTTGCGTTTGAAAGCGCAGAAGCATAAGAGAATCAAGCTGCAAGTGAGGAGGCGGGCTTTGCTGCCGCGGCAGCAAAGCCCGCCTCCTCACTTGCAGCTTGATTCATATTCTTGATTTGCGCCTCGTTGTTTTTGCATGGTATAGTAGCGTTTGGTGGACAAGGTACCATAGTAGTGGATGTTGTTGTACCATTTGCTGGTATTTGTTGCAAAAAATTCATTGAGGAGATACAAGTGAAACTGACAGGAAAATTATTTACCACTGGCCTGGTGGTTGGTGGTGTGCTTGGAACACTGACGGTTGTGAACAAACTTACGGAGTCGATGGCGGGCGAACTCAATACTGTGCTGTCGGGCGAGGAGCGACGCTATCCGTGGAAGTACGGCGATATGTTTTATGAAGTCAAGGGTGCGCGTGAGGCCAGGCCTTTGCTGCTGATCCATGGCTTTGGCCCCGGTGCGTCTTCGCACGAATGGCGCAAGAATATCGATGTACTTGCCACGCAGTTCCGCGTCTATGTGGTTGATCTACTGGGCTTCGGGCTCTCTGACCATCCGGTGATTGACTATAGCGCCGAGACCTTTACGGACCTGATCGGCGATTTCATCAGGGAAGTGATCGGCAAGCCTACTATTGTCGTCGCGCACGGTGTCACCTGCGCTTATGTGATTGCCGACGCTTATCGCCATCCCCAAATGTACGAGCGTCTTGTGCTGGTAACGCCGCCTGCAACTATGTTGCAGGAGCACACCACAGGGCCACTCAATGCCGCCTGGAAGTTTGCGCTGCGCGCACCCATCGTTGGCCAGTTCGTGTATAACCTGCTCACCTCGCGCCAGGCTATTCGCGGCTACTATGACCGCCAGGGCTACCACAATCCTGGCCTGATTACCGACGACCTGGTCGAATATATCTACACCTGTGCGCATCAGCCCAATAGCCGCTTTGCTATGGCTTCGTTCCTGGGTAATTATCTGAGCATGGATGTGCATGAGGCTATGGCCCGTTTACAGATGCCCGTGGTGGTCGTCTGGGGTCGCGAAGGCATGTTCACGCCGAGCGAAGCGACGGAGGCTTTTAAGCGTGTGAACGCTCGCGTCGATGTGCGCATCATCGACAAGTGCAGCTTTCATCCACAGGATGAACAGGCCGTCAATTTCAATAATCTGGTCCGCGAGTTCGCGGGTGCAACCGTGACACAGTAAAGAAAGAAAAAATCAGAGGCAAGCGCAGCATGGCTGAGGCAAGCGCAGCATGGCTGAGGCAAGCGCAGCATGGCTGAGGCAAGCGCAGCATGGCTGAGGCAAGCGCAGCATGGCTGAGGCAAGCGCAG
>WNFB01000654.1_pt1 | contig 28539 bp, 25 predicted proteins | sample 5400501 | NCBI WGS metagenome assembly WNFB01 (sample SAMN13153341, study PRJNA577476) | soil metagenome | isolation source: 200 cm saprolite under Douglas fir tree site 2 hole 1 | place: USA:California | collected 2015-04-18
GGGGGCGGTTGCGAAGGCCAGGGCGCAGGCTGACGAGCTCAGGGCCAAGATCGCGCGACTCTCCAGCCAGTAATCGCCAGTAATCGGAACCTAAGCTTCTTTCGTGCTTCTGCTGCTGCCCGCCGGCCTGCTGGTAGCGGGCGCTGCACTCACGCTCCTGCTGCGGCGGCGCTGGCCGGTCGCCGCCGGCGCCTGGCTGGCGCTGGCCGCCGAGATCGCCATCTACGTGCCCACGCGCGCGGTCCAGGAGCTGACCTCGGGCGGGCTGGGCTTCGGCGCCCAGCTCACGCTGCGGCTGGACGCGGTCTCCTTCGCGTTCACGCTCTTCCTGCTCCTGCCCGCCGCGGTGCTGTTGACCTTCCAGCCGCGGACCGGGGCGCAGGCTGCGGCGGCCGGCCTGGCCGCGGCGGCGGCGGTGCTCTGCGTGCAGGCCGGCGGCCTCCTGCTGGCAGCGGTCGCCGGGGGCACGGCGGGCAGCCTGGTGCTCCTCGACCTGGACCTGGAGGCGGAGCCGGCCCCTCGCCGGCACTGGCTGCCGGTGCGCGCCGCCTGGCTGGGGGTCGCCTGGACCGCGGTGCTGCTCCAGGTCGCGGGCGGCACGGCCGTCTACTCGGCGGTCCCCGTCTCCGCGCTCAGCGTCCCCATCTGCTCCTTGCTGGTGGTGGCCGCCCTGCTCGCCTCCGGCCTGGTGCCTGGCGTGCCCCTGATCGCAACCGGGCAGCGCGGCCTGGCGGCCGCGCTTCTCTTCCCGCTCGGCTTCTACCTGCTGGTGCGCGCCTACGACCTGGGCGCCGGGCGCCTGCCCGCGCCCTGGCTCAATCTGGCGTTGGTGGCCGCCGGCGCGCTGATCGCGCTGCTGGCAGCCTGGCGGGGCCAGGCGGCGACCAGCCGGCGCGACTACCTGGCCGAGGTCCTGCCCGGGCTGGGCGGCCTGGCCGTGTTCGGCCTCGGCCTGGGCACCGCGCTCGGGCTGACGGCCGCCGTCACCAGCCTGGCCGCCGCGGCCCTGCTGGCGGGGCTGCTGCCTTTGATGCCCGAGCGCACGCCGGGTCCGGTGCTGCTGGGTCTGGCGGCCGCGGCGGGGATCCCGCCCGGACTGGGATTCGCCGGCCGCCTCCTCACCTACCAGGGCGCGCTGGAAGCCGGCGAGGCCAAGGCGATGCTCGGCATCCTGGTGGTGGCGGCGTGGCTGCTGACCCTGGCCGGCGCCGCCCGGGCCGTCCGGCTGCCGGCGGGCCGGGTAGAGGCCCCCGGGCGGGCGGGCGCCGGGTTCGCCGCCGGCCTGGCGGGGCTGGTGCTGGCGGGGGGCGCCGGCCTCGGCCTGCTCGCCTCCGGCCTCGCCGTGCCGGCCGCCCAGGAGGCGCTGGGCCAGCCGGGCTCGCCGCTCACCGGAGGGCTGCTGACGGTGACCTCGGCGGCCGGCTCCTGGGCGGCAGTGACCCTGGCCGGCCCCGTGATCCTGCTCGGCCTGCTGGGCGCCGCGGCCAGCTGGCGAGCCTGGCCCAGCGCGCTGCCGGCGCGCCCGGAGGGCCCGCCGCCACTACTGTCCGGCCCCGGGCCGATCGAGGTCGCCGGGCTCCGCCTGGCAGCGCCTTCGGTCGATGAGTACCGGAGCCTTTTCAACCCGGCCGCCATCGATCGCGCGCTCTCCAGCGGGCAGCCCTGGCTCTGGGTGGCCGTCCTGCTTGCGCTCGCTCTGGTCGTCCTGCCCAACCGGTGATGGGCGCGGTGGCGGCCGCCGGAGCCCTCATCGCCTGGCTCGGGGGCACGCTGCTGGTTCTCTCCGAGGCAAGGCGCGGCCTGGCCCTGGGGCTGCTCACCCTGGCCACCGGTCTGGGTCTCTGCCTGCTCGTTCAGGCCAGCCTGGAGGCGGCCGCGGTGATGCTCGCCGGAGGCCTGGCCGCCGGCGCCCTGCGGCTGCGCGACGGCGCTCCGGGGTGGGGGGTGATGCCGCCCGGGGCCACGCCACGCGTCCTCCTCTGCGTGGTGCTCGGCCTCCTGGCCGTCTGGCTGGGCCTGACCGTCCTTTCCGGCCCCGGCGGCTCGACCCGGGTGGCGGTGCTGTCGGCGCTCGGCCTGGCCGGCGGGCGGGTGCTCAGCACTGAAGACCGGCCCGGCGCCCTCGCCGCCGCCGCCGCCCTGGCCCTGGCGCTGGGCGGCCTCGGCGCGTTCGCGGCCCCGCCGCTGCAGCTGGTGACCGCGGCCGCCGGTTCGCTGATCGCCTGCCTGCTCGCGCTTCTGCCCGCCGACAGTCACCAGCTCGAGCTGCGCGAGACGGAGGGCGGGCCGAGTGAGGTCTGAGGCGGCTCCCCGCGGGGCTGCCCTGGCCGGCGCCGCGGCCGCCGCCCTGGCCGCGGCCGGCCTGCTCGCCGTCATGGCGGTGGTCCCGCTCCAGCCCGCCCCGGGCACCATCCCGGTGCTTGGCGCGGGCGTCCTGGCGCTGCTGCTGCTGGCCGCGGTGAGGAGGTCCGGGCGCCTGGAGCTGCTGGCGGCGGGCGGCCTCGCTCTGGCGGGGCTGGCCGCGATCGCGGTGGCGCCCAACCTGCTGCTGGCCGCGCTGCTCTTGCTCGGCCTGGCGGCCGCCCAGGGCGCCCTTCCCGGCCGCCGCCCACTGGCGGCCCGGCTCCGCGGTCCGGCCCTGGCTGTGCTGCTGCTGGGGCTGGGTGACATCCTGGCCCGCTCGGCTGCGGTTTCGGGTGCCTCCAGGCTGGCGGCGCTGCTGCTGGCGCTGGGTCTGGTGGCGGCGGTCGGCTTGCTCCCCTACCTTCAGGAGCTGGCCCCGGGAGAGGGCCTCGCCTCGCCGACCTGGTGGCTCGCCTTCTGCGGCCCGGTGCTGGCGCTGGCACTGGCCCGCCAGCTTCCGCCCCTGATCGCGCCCGCCGCGGCGCCGGTCTTCGGCTCGCTGCTGCTGGGGCTGGGGCTGGTCAACGCGGCCGTGGGATCGCTGGCCGCCTGGCTTACCCCCGAGAAGGAGTCTGCCTGGCGCTACTCGTTCGTGGCCGACTTCGGCCTGGTGATGATCGCCCTCGGCCTCGGACCGGCCGACGGGAGGGCTGCCGCGGTCCTGCTCCTGCTCACCGTGCTGCTGGCGCGGCTCCCGGCCTACGCCTGGAGCCGGACCCCGCCCGCCGGCAGCCGCCGGTTGGGGCCGCTGGGGGTCCTCGCCGCCGCGCTGCTGGCGGGCGCGGCTCCCTTCGCCGGCTTCGCCGGCCGCATCCTCCTGCTGCGGGGCGCCTCCGAGCTCTACTGGCCGCTGGCCCTGGCGCTCGCCCTCGCCCTCCTGCTCTGGGTGCCGGCTTCCCTGCGCCTGGCCCAGGGCCTGAGCCGGCCCACCCGCCGCCAGGCGGCCGGCCTGGCCGCCCTGGTAGCAGTCAACCTGGCACTCGGCCTCTACCCGGCGCCTCTGCTGGCACTCATCTGATGCCCTGGGCCGACCTCGGCCTGCACACCCTGGCCCTGGTCGCCTACCCGGGCGGATTGACGCTGCTGGCCGCCGGCTTGCTGGCCGAGGCGGGCGCTGGTCTGGTGCTGGGTCGCGGTGGCTGGCTCCCCTCTGCGCGCCTGCTGCTCCGCGCCGCCACGCCCCATCCGCTGGCGGTGGGGGCCGCGCTGTTCGCGCTCCTGGCGGCGACCCAGATCGCGGCGCCCTTCAACCCGGTGCCGGCCCCGCAGCGCAACCTGCTGGTGGCGCTGGCCGCGCTAGCCGGCGCCGCCTGGGGCGTCTGGGTCTGGGCCTGGGAGCGCCGCCGCTTCGACGCCGGGCTGCTCCTGGTCGCCCAGGCCGCCTGGCTGGTCGCCCTGCTCGCCCCCACAGTGGAGGTGCAGAGCCTGCGGCCGCAGGCCCTGGGCGCCGTCTTCGTCACCTACCTGCTGCCTCTGAAGGTGGCCTGCGCCGTTCTCTACCTGCTCTGTCTGCCCGCCCTGATCCAGCTGCTGCCCGAGCTGGCGCCGGAGGGGATGTACGGCAGCCCCGGCCGCCGCCGCGGGGTGGAGGAGGCCGGCTTCGGGGCCCTGCGGTTGATGCTCTGGCTGCCCTACTGCGGGCTCTTCACCTCGCTCTTCTTCGCGCCGCCGGCCGACGACGCGGCCGGCCTGCTCCGCTTCGGCCTCCTGACCCTGGCCGCGGCCGCCGCCGCCGTCGGGCTGACCGCGGTCCTGCTCCGCCTCGGGCCCGGCTCCGGCCGCGCCCTCTACGTGCGTGTCGTCGGCCCGCTGGCCCTGGGCGTCGCCCTGCTGGCCGTGGTCACCATCACACTGCAGGGCTTGACCTGAACCACTGAATCTGGTGGCGGTGACTTGGTGTTCACACCAGGTTGTGTATCATGTCGCCCGACCGCACCCCTCCTGGACAGTCCTGAAACCGCCATGAACGTCCTCTCCTCGGTGCTGGGCATCTGGTCGAGCGACATGGGCATCGACCTGGGTACCGCGAACACGCTCGTCCACCTGCGGGGCCGCGGCATCGTGCTCAACGAGCCGTCGGTGGTGGCGGTGAGCAAGCGCACCGGCCAGGTGCTTGCGGTCGGCGGCGACGCGCGCCGGATGCTGGGCCGCACCCCGGCCGACATCGTGGCGCTGCGACCGCTGCGTGACGGCGTGATCGCGGACTTCGACCACACCGAGTCGATGATCAAGTACTTCATCGCCCGGGCCCACGACCGCGCCTGGCACGTCTCCCGGCCCCGGGTCGTGCTCGGCGTGCCCTCGGGGGTGACCGAGGTCGAGAAGCGCGCGGTCACGGACGCCGCCACCTCAGCGGGGGCTCGCGAGGCGCACCTGATCGAAGAGCCGATGGCAGCCGCCATCGGCGCCGGGCTGAAGGTGCAGGAGGCGGGTGGCTCCATGGTGGTCGACATCGGCGGCGGCACTACCGAGGTCGCCGTCATCTCGCTGGGAGGCATGGTGGCCGCCACCTCGGTCCGGGTCGGCGGGGACGAGATGGACGATGCGCTGGTCGCCTACGTCCGCCGGCAGCTCGGCCTCCTGATCGGCGAGCGCACGGCCGAAGACATCAAGATCGCCATGGGCTCCGCGTTCCCGACCCCGGAGGAGCGCACCTTCACGGTGCGCGGCCGCGACCTGGTCAGCGGCCTGCCCAAGACCGTCGAGATGACCTCCGCGCATGTACGGGAGGCGCTGGCGCCGGTGCTGGTCGAGATCGTCGCCGCCGTCAAGGGCACGCTGGACGCCACCCCGCCCGAGCTGGTGCAAGATCTGATGGAGCGTGGGATAGTGCTGGCCGGCGGCGGCGCCCTGCTGGCCGGGCTCGACCAGCTCATCGCCCACGAAACGCTGCTGCCGGTGCTGGTGGCGCAGGACCCGCTCACCTGCGTGGTCCGCGGGACCGGGATCGTCCTGGAAGAGATCGACACCCTGAACCGGGTGCTGGTGCGGACGCGGCGCGCCCGCGCGCTGCGCTACTAGGACCCGGGGTGGAGGGACGCACCCAGGGCCGCTCCACCGGCCTCTTCCTGGCCGCCGCCGCGGCCATGATCATCCTGACCCTGGTCAGCGCCCAGCCCTGGGCGGCGGGGGCGCGGAGCGCGGCCCGCAGCGGGTTCGCGCCCATCTCGGGGGTGCTGGCCCGGGCCGACCCGGGCGGCCTGGCGGCGGTCTTCGGCGACATCCGGAGCCTACGCGACCAGAACCGGCTCCTGGCCGGCGAGAACAGCCGGCTGCGGCGCCAGCTGGCCGAGCTGCAGGGGGCGGCCAGGGAGAACCAGGACCTGCGCCGGGCGCTCGACTTCGAGCGCGCCTACGGCCGCCGGATGCTGGCGGCGGAGGTCATCGGCCGGGGGCCGGACTCCTTCAGCCGCACGCTGACGATCGACCGCGGGGAGCTGGACGGCGTGCGCGTGGGAATGGTGGTCGCCAGCGGCGCCGGGCTGGTCGGGCGGGTGCGCGAGGTGGGTCCGCACGTAGCGGTGGTGCAGACGCTGGCCGACCCCCTCTCCCGCGTCAACGCCTACACGGTCACAAGCGGGCTCGACGGTACCGTGATCGGCGGCCCCGGCGGCCTCCTGATGGAGATCGAGCCCCGGCTGGGGGTGGGCGCCGCCGCCGGCGAGTGGGCGCTCACCTCCGGCGTGGGCGGCCTCTACCCGCGCGGCCTCGTGATCGGCCAGGTGGCCCGCGTCTACCACCGGGATACGGCCACCGCCGAGCAGGCGCTGCTGGCCTGGGTCAACGACCCCGCGGGGCTCTGGGAGGTGCTGGTGATCACGGACTTCCTGCCAACGTGAACGCCCGGCGCCTGCTGCCGCTGCTGCTCGTGCCCCTCGCCGCCCTGCAGGTGTCCTGGGGCCCCGGAGCTGCGGTCCAGGGCACCTTCCCCAACCTGGTCCTGCTGGCGGTGGTCGGCTGGACCTGGCTGGCGGGCGCACGGGAGGGGCTCTGGTGGGCTCTGGCCGGCGGGCTGGCGCTGGACCTGGGAGCCGCGGGGCCGCTGGGCCCGCATGCCCTGGCGTGTCTGGTGCCGGCCTACCTGACCGGCATCGCGGCCCGCAGCCTTGCGCGCGAGGCCCTGGTCCTGCCGGCGCTGGCGGCGGCCCTGGCCAGCTTCGTCTACGGGCTGCTCCTCCTGGGCGCCGCGGACACGCTCGGCCAGCCGGTCCCGCGCGCTGGCGTCGCGGTCCAGCTCCTGCTGGCGAGCGCCGTCTACAACGCCGTCCTGATGCCCCTGGCCGTGCTCGGGCTGCGCCGCCTGCGGTCCTGGCTGGGCCCGGCTCCGGCGGTCGCCGAGTGGTAGGGGCAGGCTCAGGGGCCCGAGGGGCCCAGCCCCTGGGCGTCGAGCGCCAGCTCTGGCTGGGCGGCCGCGAGCCGCGGCCGCGCTGGTCGCGCCGCCTCTCCGCCTTCGCGGCCGCCGCCCTGCTCTCTCTGGGCATCCTCGGCCTGCGCCTCGCGCAGCTGCAGCTGGGCGAGGGCACACAGCTGCGCCAGCAGGCGGCGTCCAACAGCCTCCGCCACCTGGTGCTGCCCGCCGAGCGGGGCATCATCTACGACCGCCACGGCCGGCCTCTGGTGCAGAACTCGCCGGCCTGGCACCTGCGCGTGGTGCCGGCCGACCTACCGCGGGCGCCGGCCGAGCGGGACGGCGAGCTGCACCTGCTGGCCCGGCTGAGCTCCACGCCGGAGCAGGACCTGCGCCGCCTGCTGGAGGCCGCGCGCGACCCCTTCGGCCCGGTGACCGTGCGGGCCGACCTGACCTCCGCCCAGGCCCTGGCTGTCAACGAGCGGCTGCCCGAGCTGCCTGGCGTCAGCCTGCAGCGGGTGGCCGTGCGCACCTACGGCGACCCGCTCGTCCTTTCCCACGTGGTCGGGTACCTCGGTCGCATCGACGAGGACGAGTACGAGCAGCTCAAGGCGGAGGGCTACCAGCCCGACGAAAGCCTGGGCAAGGCCGGTGTGGAGGCCGGCCTGGAGCCGGTGCTGCGCGGGCGCGACGGCTGGGTGGAGGTGGAGGTGGACGCGCGCGGCCAGGTGGTGCGCTCCCTGCGGGAGGTGGAGCCGCTGGCGGGGTCGTCCGTCTACCTCTCGATCGACGCCGGCTTCCAGGACGCCACCGCTCAGGCCCTGGCGGCCGGCCTCGCGGCACGCGGGCTCTCGGCCGGCGCCGCCGTCGTCGTCGACCCCCGCAGCGGCGAGCTGCTGGCGCTGGTCAGCCAGCCCGGCTACGACGTCAACCTGTTCGCCCGCGGGATCAGCGGCGCCGACTACCGGCGCCTGCTGGAGGACCCCGCCCGCCCGCTCCTCAACCGGGCGATCTCGGGCCAGTACCCGCCCGGCTCCACCTTCAAGATGATCACCGGGGCGGCGGGCCTGGAGACGGGCGCCATCAGCGCCGACAGCGTGCTCGGCTGCCCGCCCTACATCCGGTACGGCGACTGGGTGTACCACAACTGGGCCAGCTACAGCCTGGGCGCCATGAACGTGACCAGGGCGCTGGCCGTCAGCTGCGACACCTTCTTCTACGTGGTGGCCGACCAGGTCGGCGACCAGACCCTGGCCCGCTACGCACGCGCCTTCGGCTACGGGACCGCGCCGCAGATCGAGATCCCGGGCGCGGCGCCGGGCATCGCTCCCGATCGGGACTGGAAGCTGGCCCGGTGCGGGTCCAGCAACCCGCGCAGCGACCAGTGCCGCTGGAACCCGGGCGACACCATCACGATGGGCATCGGCCAGTCCTTTCTGCTGACCACGCCCCTGATCCAGGCCATGTACGTGTCGGCCCTGGCCAACGGCGGCCAGCTGCTGCAGCCGACGCTGGTGCACGAGGTGCGCGGGCCCGGCGGCAAGGTTCTGCGGCGGGCGCAGAAGACGGTGGTCGGCCAGGTCCCGGTCTCACCCGCCAACCTGGCCACCCTGCGCGAGGGCATGCGGCAGTCGATCAATCCGCCCTACCACATGAACTACTGGTTCCAGCAGGCGGGCGTGCCCGCCGACGGCGGCGGCAAGACCGGCACCGCGCAGTGGGGCGGCGACGGCCAGGACACGCCGACCCATGCCTGGTTCCTCTACTTCGCGCCCTTCGACCAGCCGGAGATCGCGATCGCGATCTTCTGCGAGGACGGCAGCCTCTCGGAGGTGACGGCGGCGCCGATCGCGGTCCGGATCATGCGCTACTACCTGGACCACCGGACCGAGATTCGAGGGTGAGGCGGATCGGGTGAGCGCGCGTCCGGGGCTCTGGCAGCGGTTGGACGGCCTGCAGCTGCTGGCGGCGCTGATGCTGCTCGCGCTGGGCCTGATGACCGTCTACTCGGCCAACGTCGACTTCGGGCGCCAGCTGCTCTGGGTGGCCCTGGGTCTGATCGGGTTCGCGGTCGCGGCCGCGTTCGACTATCGGCGGCTGCGGTCGGTGGCGACCGCCCTCTACTGCGGCTGCCTCCTTCTGCTGGTGGCGGTGGCGCTGGCCGGCCACTCGGCGCTGGGGGCGCGGCGCTGGCTCTCGGTGGGCGGCTTCCCGCTGGAGCCGTCGGAGGTTTCGAAGCTGCTGATGGTGGCGGTCCTGGCGGCCCTGCTCAGCCGCCGGCGGCCGGCAACCTCCGCCCCTGGGGGACGTAGGTGGGGACTCCTACCCTGGCCCGACTTCCTGGTCGCGGGCGGGCTGGTGGCCGTGCCGGCTGCCCTCATCCTTGCCCAACCGGACCTGGGCACCGCCATCGTCTTCGTGGGCGTGCTGGCCGGGATGCTGTTCCTGGCCGGCGCCCGGCGCCTGCAGGTGGCCTGGGCCCTGGCGGCGAGCGCGGTTCTGCTGCCGCTGCTGCCGCTGCTGCTGCGCGGCTACCAGCGCCGGCGCCTGCAGGTTTTCCTGGACCCCAGCCAGGACCCCCTGGGCGCCGGCTACAACCTGATCCAGGCCCGGATCGCGGTCGGCTCCGGCGGGCTCTTCGGCCAGGGCTGGCTGCACGGCGTGCAGGGCCAGCTGGGGTTCGTGCCCGAGCGCGCCACCGACTTCATCTTCGCCGTCTACGCGGAGCAGTTCGGGCTGCTCGGCTGCCTCCTGCTGCTGGCCTTGTTCGGGGTCCTCATCCTGCGCCTGGCCTGGACGGTGGCGGTCGCCCCGGATGGATTCGGGGCCCTGCTCGCCGCCGGGGTGGCGGCGATGTTCCTGATCCAGCTGGTCGAGAACGTGGGCATGAACGTGGGCCTGCTGCCGATCGCCGGCATCCCGCTGCCGCTCGTCTCCTACGGCGGCTCGGCGATGATCACCGACCTCTGCGCGCTGGGACTGGCGCAGTCGGTGGTCCTGCGCCGGCGGTCAGTCCAGCACCGGGCGCCGGTGCGTCCGGCGGACGAGCTGGTCGAGCCCTCCACAGTACGTCTACCGGTCTAGTTAAAATTGCGAATCGTGCCCAAGCAGGATGGATCGACGCCGCAGTCGGCCGTGGTCCGGACCGGCGGCAAGCAGTACCGCGTTTCGCCTGGCGACCGGCTCCTGGTCGATCGCCTGGCGGCCGAGGCTGGCACCGAGCTGAGCCTGGGACGGACCCTGGCCTTCGCCGACGGAGACAAGCTCGAGGTGGGCCGTCCCGACCTGCCCGAGGTCGAGGTGGCGGTGCGAGTCCTCGGGCACCCGCGCGGGCCCAAGCTCGAGGTCCTGCGGTACAAGTCCAAGAAGCGCGTCCGCGTGCATCGCGGGGCGCGCGCCGACCTGACCGCCGTGCAGGTGCTGGCGATCGGAGTCGGAGCCCTGAAGAAGCTACACGAGCCCAAGCCGGAAGCCGCCCGCAAGGGACCCACCAAGAAGGCGGCGACCAGGAAGGAGACGGCCGCCAAGCCCGCCCAGGCCAGGACCGAGAAGCCCGTGCCGCGCCGGGCGAAGCCGAAGCAGGAGCCCGGCGATGGCGCATAAGAAGGGAGGCGGCTCCAGCCGCAACGGGCGTGACTCCAACCCCCAGATGCTGGGGGTCAAGGTCTTCGGCGGCCAGCAGGTCGGCGCGGGCGCCATCCTGGTCCGCCAGCGGGGGACCAACATCAGCGCCGGCCGCGGCGTCGGCGAGGGCCGCGACCACACACTCTTCGCCCTCGTCACCGGCCAGGTCGCCTACGAGCGCGTGGGCAAGGACCGGCGGCGCGTCTCCATCACGCCCTCGTAGCAGGACCCCCCCAGCCGCCGACTCGGCCCGGATCACCGTGCGCGCGGGCCGCGGAGGCTCCGGCTCCGCCTCCTTCCGGCGGGAGCCTTTCGTGCCCCGAGGTGGCCCTGACGGAGGCGACGGGGGCCGCGGCGGCTCGGTCCACCTGGTCGCCACCCCCGGGCTCAGCTCGCTGGCGCCTTACGTCTCGCGGAGCCTCTGGAAGGCGGGCGACGGCGCCCCCGGCGCCGGCGGCCGCAAGCATGGGCGGGCCGGCCAGGACCTGACCCTGGAGATGCCGGTGGGCACCGCCTTGCTGGATGTGGAGGGGACGCTGGTGGCGGACCTCGATCACGTCGGCGCCAGCTTCACGGCGGCCCGCGGGGGCCAGGGCGGACGCGGCAACGTCCACTTCAAGACGCCCAGCCGGCAGGCGCCCCGGCTCGCCGAGCCAGGCCTGCCCGGCGAGGAGCGCGAGCTGCGGCTGGAGCTGCGGCTGATCGCCGACCTGGGGCTGGTGGGCCCTCCCAACGCTGGGAAGTCGTCGCTGCTGCGGGCGCTGACTGCGGCCCGGCCCAAGGTGGCCGCCTACCCGTTCACGACGCTGGTCCCGGAGCTGGGCGTGGCCGAGACGGCGGGCGGCGTGCGGGTGGTGGTGGCGGACGTGCCCGGCCTGCTGGAGGGCGCGTCAAGAGGCGTCGGCCTCGGCCTCCAATTCCTGCGCCACCTGGAGCGGACCCGGGCGCTGGTCTACGTGGTCGACGGCGCGGCGCCGGATCCTGAAGCCGATCTTGACGCGGTGCGTCGCGAGGTGGCGGGCTACTCGGCGGCGCTGGCCGGACGCCCCTCCCTGACCGTGGTCAACAAGCTGGACCTGGCGGCGGCGCGCCGGCTGCGGGCGCGGCTGCGACCACCGGGCGTGGTCTTCGTCTCCGCGCTGACCGGGGAGGGCCTGCCCGAGCTGATGGCTGCCCTCGAGCCGCTGGTCGAGCAGGCGCCGAGGCGGCCGGCCGCTCCCGCCCCAGTGATCCGGCTGCGGGCGCGGCGCGGGGTCTCCGAGCCGCTCCGGGTGGAACCCGCCGGAGACGGCTTCCGCCTCAGCGGCGGGCAGGTCGAAAGGCTAGTCCGGCGCGCCGAGCTCGGCTCCCCGGCGGGGCTGGAGTGGTTCCAGGCTCAGCTCGAGCGGCAGGGCGTGAACGCCGCCCTGGAAGCCGCCGGCGTCAAGCCGGGCGACACCGTGCGCATCGGTGAGCACGAGTTCGAGTACCAGCCTTGAAGGTCGGGGTCCTGGGCGGCACCTTCGACCCCATCCACGTCGGCCACCTGGCCGCCGCCCGGGGCGCGCTCGCCTGCGGCCTCGACCTGATCCTGGTCGTCCCCTCGGCCAGCCCGCCCCACCGCGCCCCCGCCCACGCCCCCGTGGACGACCGCCTGGAGATGTGCCGCCTGGCGGCGCGCCGGCTGCGCGGGGTGGAGGTCTCCGACCTTGAGGCGCGCCGCGGCGGGCCCTCGTACACGCTCGACACACTCCAGGAGCTGCGCCGGGAGCGGCCGGGAGCCGAGCTCGCCCTGGTCCTGGGCTGGGACGCAGCTCGCCTGATCCGCGCCTGGCACCGGCCGGACGAGATCCTCGAGGTGGCGCGCCTGTTGATCCTGAACCGGCCCGGCCTGCCCCCCGCCCGGGCGGAGGACCTGCGCGCCGCCGGCATCGATCCCGGCCAGGCCACCCTCTGCCCGGCGACCACTCCCGACGTGTCCGCCTCCCGGATCCGGGAGCGGATCCGCCAGGGCCTGCCGCTGGCCGGGCTGGTGCCGGCGGCGGTCGAGCGCTACATCCGGGAACGCGGCCTCTACCAGTCATAATCGGGAGCCTTGGCGGCCAACCCTCCGACGCCCGAAGCTCTCGTCCAGGTCCTGCGCCAGGCGGCGGACGAGAAGAAGGCGTGGGACCCGGTTGTCGTCGATGTCCGCGGCAAGACCACCGTCGCCGACTACTTCGTCATCTGCGAAGGGGAGACCGACCGCCAGGTGCGGGCCATCGCCGACGGCATGGTCCAATCGGCCCGCAAGCACAGGGTGCGGCCGCTGGCGGTGGACGGCTACGCCGAGGCCAGCTGGATCCTGCTCGACTTCGACTCCGTGCTGGCCCACGTGTTCCTGCCCGGAGAGCGTTCCTACTACGACCTGGAGAGTCTCTGGTCGGCCGCCGCCCGGGGCCGCCGGCGGAAGGCCATTTCGTAGAATTCCTCCGTTCAGAAACCCAGATTGCTGATAGGATGGCCGTCAGATGTTTGATCTGGCGGAGGTGGGGGTTTGACCGAAGAGGTCCAGGTCCTTTTCATCGAGGACGATCCGACCGTGGCCCAGATGTACAAGCTCAAGCTGGAGCTGGACGGCTACTCCGTGACCATGGCCAAGGACGGCGAGGAAGGCCTCCAGCTGGCGGGCAAGATCAAGCCCGACATCATCTTCCTGGACATCCGCCTGCCCAAGATGGACGGTTTCGCGGTGCTCGAGAACCTGCGTGGGACCCAGGAGACCAGCCACATTCCGGTCGTGATCCTCTCCAACTACGGCGAGCGGGAGCTGGTCGACCGCGGCCTGAAGCTGGGCGCCCTCGAGTACCTGATCAAGAGCCAGACCACGCCCGCCAACCTGTCCCGCGGCGTGGAAGGCTGGCTGAAGGAGTAGAGGTGGCCGCCCGGGCCCGCGGTTCGCTGGCGTCGACCTTCGACCTCGACAAGCCCCTCTACACCATCAGCGTCGCGTCCGAGATCCTGGAGACGCATCCGCGCACCCTGATGCTGTACGAAGACGTGCGGCTGATCGAGCCCTTCCGGACCGCCACCAACCGGCGGCGCTATTCGCAGCGGGACATCCGCAAGCTGCAGGTGATCCAGCACCTGACCCGCGAGAAAGGGGTCAACCTGGCCGGAGTCCGGCACATCCTGTCCCTGTTCGAGGTCATGAAGAAGCGGAATCTGGAGCTCAGCGGCGACCTTCGTGAGGTCTACGAGCGGTACGCCGAGATCATCTGATAGCGCTTTAGGCGATAATTCGTAAGCCGCCCGAGCGCTCCGAGGCTTGACTGGCCGTCGCAGGCCGAGGTTAGAATGGGCTTCGGTTCCTGATTTTGCCCTCCCTCCTTTCTTGAGGGTCCCCTGCCGTGGGTGGGGGACCTTCTCTTTTTTTCGCGGGTGGGGTCAAGACGCCCCCCGGGGGCGTGCGGTCTAGCATCCCGCTGATGGCGCGCTACGGAATTGACCTGACCGCCTGCTGGCGGCCCCGGGTCGGCATGGTGACCGTCGCCCTGGAGTTCGCCCGGGCGCTGGCCGCGGACGGGCGGCACCGGCTGGTCGCCTTCTGCAGCCGCGAGCGGCCGCCCGGCCTGGACGGCGCCAGCGAGGCGGTGCTGGCCCCCTACCGGCACGAGGTGCGTCTCAAGCTCAGCTGGCTGCCGGCGGTCGAGGCCGAGGCCGGCCTGGACGCTGTCCTCTACCCCTACTGGCCCAGCCCGCCTCGGCGCCGGGCCGACGCGCCACCTGCGGCAGTGTTCGTGCACGACCTCGCCTTCCGTCTGCTGCCGGGGGAGGTGCCCTGGCAGCAGCGAGCCTACCTGGGCAGCCTGCTGCCGCCGGCCCTCCGCCAGGCGGCCGCGGTCCTGGTCCCCTCCCTGGCCACCCGCCGCGACCTGCTCGACCTGTACCCCCTGCCGGGGCTCGCCGAGCGGACCGCAGTGGTCCCCGAGGGACCTACGCCGCTGCCGCCGCCACCGCCCGGACCCCCGCCGGCCGGCCTGGCGCCCGGCTTCCTGCTGGCCGTCGGCACCCTGGAGCCCCGCAAGAACTACGGGCGCCTGCTCCAGGCCTACGGGCGCCTTTCAGACCCGCCCCCGCTGGTGATCGCCGGCCGCCCGGGCTGGAACCGGTACCGCTTGCCCGAGCAGGCTGGCGTCCGCCTGCTCGGACACGTGGACGACACCACCCTGGCCGCCCTCTACGCGCATGCGTCCGCGCTCGCCTATCCCAGCCTCTACGAGGGCTTCGGCATCCCTCTCCTCGACGCCCTGGGCTGGGGCTTGCCCGCCCTGATCGGGAACCAGGGGGCCCTGCCCGAGCTGGCGGCGGGGGCGGCGCTGGAGGTGGAGGCTGAGGACGTGGACTCGATCGCCGCCGGCCTGGAGCGGCTGCTGGGAGACACCGGCTTGCGCGAGGAACTGGTCGAGAAGGGCAAGAGACGAGCCGCCGAGTTCAGCTGGAAGGCCGCCGGGCGCTCCCTGGCCGCCACGCTCGAACGCATAGGATTGGGTGATGGGACGGGGGGATAGGACCTCGGTTCTGGCCCTGCTCGCGGACGGGGCGGCGCATGCGTATGGAGCCCTGGCGCAGCCCCTGCTGAGGGCGCTGGAAGCCTCGCGCGCCTTCGATCTCGACGTGGCGCGCCACCACGACGCGCTGGGCGGTCTCGGCCGCCACCGCGTGCTCCTGGCCGCCAGCGACGGCCACCTCTCGGCGGCTGAGGCGGAGGCCGTGTCCAGCTTCGTCCGGGCCGGCGGCGGGCTGATCATGCTTCACGGAACGCTGGGCGGCTGGAGCCGCCACCCCGCCCTGGCCGAGGTCGCCGGCTGGGTCCCCAGCGGCCCCGGTCCCGCCACCGAGCTGGTGCTGACCAGCCATTCGGGCCACCCGATCACCGACCGGCTGGCGCCCGAGTTCCGGCTCCACGACGAGCTCTACCTCTCGGAAGGGCCGCCTTCGGGGGCCGCCGTCCTGGTCAGCGCGCAGTGGCATTTCAGCCAGCAGCCGGTCGCCTTCGCGCGCCCGTTCGGGCAGGGCCGCGTGGTCCACCTCTCCCTCGGCCACGGCGCCGCCACCTACCAGGACCCGACCTTCCAGAAGCTGGTCTACCGCTCGCTGCGCTGGGCCGCCGGCGTGGAGCCGGCGCCGCCCGTGGGTGCCGGCCTGGTCGGCTACGGCGCCGTCGCCCGCGGCCACGCCGACTCCATCGCGCGCACGCCCGGCCTGGAGCTGAGGGGCGTCGCCGACCTGTCGGCGGAGCGGCGCGCCCGGGCAGAGGTGGAGCTTGGCGTGGCCACCCACGCCACCGCCGCCGGCCTGCTTCGGGACCCCGAGGTGGAGCTCCTGGTGGTGGGGACGCCGCCCGACACCCACGCCGGCGCCGTTCTGGAGGCCCTGGACCTCGGCCGGCACGTCGTCTGCGAGAAGCCATTCGCGCTGCGCGTCGAGGAGGTGGACCGCATGCTCGACGCAGCGCGTCAGAAGGATCGCGTCATCACCGCCTACCAGAGCCGCCGCTGGGATCCCGATTTCGTCGCCCTGAAGCAGGCGGTGCGTGCCGGGGCCCTCGGCCAGCTCTTCTACATGGAGTCTTTCATCGGCGGCTACTCCCACCCCTGCGGCTACTGGCACAGCCACGAGCCGGTCTCGGGCGGCACCATCTACGACTGGGGTTCGCACTACTTCGACTGGGTGCTGCAGCTGTTGCCGCAGCCGGTGCGCGCGGTCACCGCGGTGGCGCAGAAGCGGGTCTGGCACGACGTGAGCAACTCCGACCAGGTCCGGGTCGACCTCACCTTCGAGGACGGGGCCCAGGCCACCTTCCTGCAGTCGGACATCGCCGCCGCCCTGAAGCCGAAGTGGTACCTGCTCGGCACCGGCGGGGCCCTGGTCGGCGAGTGGCGGCTGGAGAAGGTGCAGTCGCGCGACTGGTCTGGGGATCTGGTCGAGGAGGCGCTCCAGCCGGCCGAGTCGCCGGCTCGCCTGCGCGTCTTCCGCCCGGCCGGTGACGGCCAGAGCCACGTCGAGGAGCTGGCGCTGCCGGCGCGGGAGCCGGACGGCTTCTACCGCAACCTGGCCGACCACCTGCTGCTGGGCGAGCCGCTGGCCGTCCTGCCCGAGGAGGCCCGCCGGACGGTGGCGGTGATGGAGGCGGCCGCCCGCTCCATCGCCGCCGGCGGCAAGCAGCTCGAGGTCAGCCTGTAGCGAAGACCGGGCGGCGGCTGCGCTGGGGGGTCCTCGGTGCCGCCTGGATCGCCAACCGGGCCGTGATGCCGGCCATCAACGCGTCGCGTCATGGAGCTCTGCGGGCCATCGCCAGCCGAGACGTGAGCCGCGCCCGGGCGCTGGCCGGGCGCCACAGGGTTGGCACCGTTCACGAGTCGTACGAGGCGCTGCTGGCCGATCCCGAGGTGGACGCGATCTACCTGCCGCTGGTCAACAGCCTCCACCGCGAGTGGACGCTCAGGGCCCTGCAGGCCGGCAAGCACGTGCTCTGCGAGAAGCCGCTGGCGCTCAACGCCGCCGAGGGGGAGGAGATGGCGGCCGCTGCGCGGTCCGCCGGCCGCATCCTGATGGAGGCGTTCATGTACCGGTTCCATCCCCGCATGCGGCGGCTGCGGGAGACGGCGAAGGGCGTCCGCTACCTGCAGGCCAGCTTCGGGTTTCCGCTCCGGGACGAGGCCAACTACCGGCTGCAGCCCGAGCTCGGCGGCGGGGCGCTGCTCGACGTGGGCTGCTACGGGCTGGACGTGGCCCGCTGGCTGCTGGGCGAGCCGGACCAGGTGGTCGCCGTCCTGCGGCCGGGCCCGACCGGGGTCGACCTCAGCGCGAGCGTGCTGCTGGGCTTCCCGGGCGGAGCCACGGCCTCGGTCTGGGGCAGCTTCGAGTCACCCGAGCAGCAGGAGCTGCTGCTGGTGACGGAGTCGGACGTGGTCCGGCTCGAGCGACCGTTCACGGCCTGGAAGGACCCCCATGACCCCTACCGGCTGATGGTGGACGAGTTCGCGGCCGCCGCGCTCAGCGGCTCAGCCCCGCCGCTCCCCCTCGAAGATTCCCTGGCCGGGCTCCGGCTGCTGGACCGGGTCCGGGCCGCCGCCGGCCCCTGACGCCGCCGGCGCCAGCCGGGGCAGGGGCACCAGCTGCCGGAACTCAGGCAGGGCGCGCTGCCAGTCGGCCAGGAGGGAAGCCGCCAACCGGCTGCCGGTGCGGCGCTCGTGCTCTTCGACCAGCGACCGAAGCTCGGACTCGTCCTCCGGCGGCACCTGCCGCGCTCCGACCGATTCCAGGTTGAGCTGGCCGAAGCCCCGGACGTAGGCGACGCCACCGGTCATGCCGGCCCCCGCGTTGGATCCCACCTCGGCCAGCGACACCACCACCCCGCCGGTCATGTACTCGCAGAAGTGGTCGCCGGCACCCTCGACCACCGCCACCGCGCCCGAGTTGCGGACCGCGAACCGCTCGCCAGCCCGCCCCGCCAGGAAGAGGCGGCCGCCGGTCGCGCCGTAGAGGCAGGTATTGCCGGCCAGCACCGGTGCCGAGGCAGCGTCCGCGGCGAAGGGCCGGATGCTGATGGTGCCGCCGCCCATGCCCTTGCCCACGTAGTCGTTGGCCTCGCCCTCCAGCTCCAGCTCGGCGCCCGCCCCCAGGAAGGCGCCGAAGCTCTGGCCGGCGCTCCCGCAGTAAGACCGGCGCTCGAAGGGCTGCAGGTCGGCGCCCAGGGCCCGGGCCGAGTTGTCGATGGCGCCGCTGGCCGGGCTGGCGTTGGAGGCGGGGCCGTTCCGCTCCCAGCGGCGGCGGCGGGGGCCCTCGGGGTCGGCGGGTGGGGCCAGCACGAAGCTGAGGTCGAGCCGGGAGGGGATGGCCTCCAGCAGCTCGACCTGGCCCACGACCTCATCCAGCGTGCGGGCGCCGAGCTGGGCCAGGAGCACGCGCACCTCCTCCGCCAGCAGCGTGAGGAAGGCGACCACGTGGTCGGGCCGGCCGCCGAACTTCTGGCGCAGGTCCTCGCGTTGGGTGGCGATGCCGGTGGGGCAGGTGTTCAGGTGGCACTGGCGCGCCATGTCGCAGCCCAGCGCCACCAGCACCGCGGTGCCGAAGCCGAACTCCTCGGCGCCCAGGAGCGCCGCCACCAGCACGTCGCGGCCGTTCTTCAGGCCGCCGTCCGTGCGCAGGCTCACCCGCTCGCGCAGCCGGTTCTGCACCAGCACCTGCTGCGCCTCGGCCAGGCCCAGCTCCCAGGGGACCCCGGCGCTCTTGATGGAGGCCAGCGGCGAGGCGCCGGTGCCGCCGTCGTGCCCGCTGATCAGCACGTAGTCGGCGTGCGCCTTGGCCACCCCGGCGGCGATGGTGCCGACGCCGGCCTCGGCCACTAGCTTGACGCCCACCCGGGCGCGCGGGTTGACCGCCTTCAGGTCGTAGATCAGCTGGGCCAGGTCCTCGATCGAGTAGATGTCGTGGTGGGGCGGCGGCGAGATCAGCTGCATGCCCGGCTGCGCGTGCCGGAGGCGCGCGATCAGGCTGGTCACCTTCAGGCCGGGCAGCTGGCCGCCCTCGCCCGGCTTCGAACCCTGGGCGATCTTGATCTCCAGCTCGTCCGCCCGCTTCAGGTAGGCGGGGGTGACGCCGAAGCGTGCTGAGGCCACCTGCTTGACCCGGTTGTCGCGGCGCGGGCCGTCGCCGCCGTAGGTGTCGGGGTCCTCGCCGCCCTCGCCCGAGTTGGAGCGGCCGCCGGCCTGGTCGAGGGCCATCGCCAGCGCCTCGTGCGCCTCCGGGGAGAGGGCGCCCAGCGACATGGCGGTGGAGACGAAGCGGGTCCGGATCACCTCCGCCGGCTCCACCTCGGCCAGCGGCACCGGAGCGGCCGGCTCGCGCAGGCGCAGGAGGTCACGTAGGCTGGACGGCCCGTCCATGGAGGAGGCCGCTTTGAACGCGGCGTAGGCGTCGGCGTCCCGTTCCCGCGCCGCCTTCTGCAGCGCGCGCACCGCCGGCGGGTTGTAGGCGTGGTGCTCGCCCGCCCGGCGGAAGCGGACCCGGCCGAAGTCGGTCAGAGCCGCCGACTCACCCCAAGCCTGGGCATGGCGCTCGCGCAGCTGGGCCTCCAGCTCGGCCAGGTCGGCGCCACCGACCCGCGAAGCCAGCGCTGGGAAGCAGAGCTCCATCACCTCGGCGCCCAGGCCGAGCCCCTCCAGCACGCCGCCGCCGCAGTAGCTCTGCACGCAGCTGATGCCCATCTTGGCCATCACCTTGAGCAGGCCCAGCTCGAGGGCCCTGCGCACGTTGGCGCTCTGTTCGCCGGCCGCGCCCAGCGCCAGGTAGGGATGCACCGCCGAGGCGCCCAGGGTGACCAGGCAGGCCAGGTCGTGGACGTCGCAGGCGTCGCCGGCCACCGCCACCAGGTCGACCTGCAGCCGCCGGCCGGCGGCCACCAGGGCCTCGTGCACGGCTCCCACCGCCAGCGGCATGGGGATCGGGAGCCGGCCCGGTCCGGCCTCACGGTCGCTGAGGGCGAGGATGCCGGGCGGCGCGGCCAGCGCCTCCTCGCGCAGCCGCTCCAGCGCGCCCCGCAGGGTGTCCTCGGCGCCGAAGCTGGCGTCCAGGACCAGCGCTTGCTCCAGCACCCGGCCCAGCTCGCGGTCGCCGAGCACCGGCGAGTCGACCTCCAGCAGCGTGCGGGGATGGTCGGGCGTCGCCGGGTGATGGCGGCGGGCCAGCTCGCGCTCGGCGCCCCCCTCCGGCTCGAGGACCGGTCCCCGCGCGCCCAGCAGCGTCCGCAGCGACATCACGAAGCGCTCGCGCAGGGGGTCGATGGCGGGGTTGGTGACCTGGGCGAAGCGCTGGCGCAGGTATCCGTAGACCCGGCGCGGGGTCCGGCCGAGGGGGGCGATGGGGATGTCGTCGCCCATCGACCAGACCGGTTCGGCCCCGGTCTCGGCCATCGGCGCCAGGACCAGCTTCAGGTCTTCCTGGCCCCAGCCGTGCATGACCAGGTGGCGGTCGAGGTCGGCCGGGGCAGCCACTTCCAGGTGGTGTCGCTCCACCGGGACCAGAACCCGGTCGGCGAGCAGGCCGTAGTCGTGCTGGCCGGCCACCCGCGCCTTGGCCTCGGCCTCGCGCAGGACCTCGCCCGCCTCCAGGTCGACCAGCAGCAGCTGGCCCGGGCCCAGCCGTCCGCGCTCGGTCACCTCGGCCGGCGGGAGCGGCACCACGCCGGCCTCGGAGGCGGCTACCACCAGCCCGTCCCGCGCCACCTGGTAGCGCAGCGGGCGCAGCCCGTTGCGGTCGAGGGCGGCACCGGCCCAGCGGCCGTCGCTGAAGGCCAGCGCCGCCGGCCCGTCCCAGGGCTCGAAGCGCGTGGACTGGTAGCGGTAGAAGTCGCGCACCCCCGGGCTGAGGTCGCCGCGGCCCTCCCAGGCCTGCGGGACGAGCGCCATCAGCGCTTCCGCCAGCCCGAAGCCGCGGCGCCGCAGCAGCTCGAGCACGTTGTCGAGGGAAGCGGAATCGGAGCCCTCCGCCCAGACCACCGGACGCAGCTCCTCCAACAGCTCGGCCTCGCGCGCCCGCATCCAGGCCCGGTTGCCGGTCAGGGTGTTGATCTCGCCGTTGTGCGCCAGCAGCCGGAAGGGCTGGGCGTTGCGCCAGTCGGGCAGGGTGTTGGTCGAGTAGCGCTGGTGGAAGACGGCGACCTGGCTCTCGCAGAGCGGGTTCCGCAAGTCGGGGTAGAAGTGACCCAGGTGCGTCCCCGCCAGCAGGCCCTTGTAGACCAGGGTGCGGTGGGAGCAGGAGGCGACGTAGATGCGAACGCCGTCTGCCGCCGCCCGCCGCTCCGCCCGGCGCCGGGCTCGGTAGAGGGCGTTCTCCCAGCCTTCGGGGTCCAGCTCCGGCGGCTCGACCAGGCCGTGCCAGAGGTCGGGCATGGTCTCCCGCGCGCGATCGCCCAGGCTGTCAGGGTCGACCGGCACCCGCCGCCACTCGCGGAGCCGCAGGCCACCGGCGGCCAGGGCCTCCTCGATCAAGCCCCGCCCTCGCTCGTCCCACTCGAAGAGGGCCACGACCGCGACTTCGCCCAGCAGCCGCCGGGGGACCTGCACCAGAAGACCGGCGCCGTCACCGCTCCGGCCGTCGGCGTCCAGACCGCCCCGGTGGGCGAGCCGGGCCAGGGCCTCGACCCCCAACTCGACCACGCGGTGGCTGGGAGGAGCACCCGGCAGGGCGACGAAGCCCATGCCGCAGGCAGCCCGGCTGGAGGGAAGCTCCCCCGGCCAGGCCGAGCGTGTTGGAAGACGCGTCGGGGGCACTTGCGGCCAACCCTACGGGCGAGGCTGGCCTTCGGCCTAGTCCCTCAGGCGCAAAACTGACGCGCGTGCGTTGTGAGCCGCCTACAACCCCAAAAGCTCGTGGACGCGGAGCGCCACCGCCAGGTTGAGGCGGGTCTCTCCGTCGTCGAGGTCGAGGCCCGTGATCTCACGGATTCGCTCCAGGCGGTAGCGGAGCGTGTTCGGATGCACGCGCAGCCGGCGGGCGGCCGCCTGCTGCTCGCCGGTTTCTAGAAAGGCCCGCAGCGTCGCCAGGAGGCTGGCCCCGCGCTCGCGGTCGTGATCGTGCAGGCGGCCCAGATGCTTCTGCGCGAAGGCGACCAGCCGCTCGTCTCCGACCGCGGCCAGCAGCCCGGTCAGGCCCAGCTCAGGGACGGTGACCACCTGGCTCCAGCGCTGGAAGCGAGCCAGGGACTCCAGGACCGAGCGCACCTCGCGATGAGCGCCGGCCACGGCGTCGGGCGACTCGATCGGACCCGAGAGGCCGACCGAGACGGTGAACCCAGGCTTCCACTCGGCGATCGCCTCCCGGACCTGGACCCCCAGGGCCTGAGCCCGGCCGGCCGCCTCCGCGGAATCGCTCGCGACCGGCACCAGCGCGAAGACGCTGTCCGAGCGTGCCGCCAGAAGCGCTCGTGGGTGCCCGGCTCGGACGGTCTGGGAGACCCGCCGCAGGTAGTCGCGCTTGAGGGCCTGGATGGCGTCCTCGCTCAGCTGGCGGGCGCGGGCGAAGCCGCGGAAATCGTCGATGTCGACCAGCATCAGGAGGTGGCCGCCCTGCAGCGGGTAGCCCAGGTGGCGCGCGCGCCGCTGGGCCGCCGCCTCGTCGCCGTAGGTGCCGGAGACCAGGTCCTCCAGGAACTCGCCCCGGACCTGGCTCTCGACCTCGGCCACCTCCCGCTCCTTGGTCAGGGCCAGAGCGAGCACGACCGCCGCCTGCTCCAGGGCCATGAAGGCGAGCTCCTCCTGGTGGGCCGGGTGGTCGATCACGGAGATGAAGCCGAGCAGCTGGTTGGCGGCCAGGACGGGGGCGATGATGCGCTCCCGGGTCATGCCGATGTGGGGGAAGGCAGGGACCTTGGTGGGGCCTCGGCGGGCCCTGACCTGAGCCAGCATGCGCTGGATCTGGGGGTCGAACAGGACCCGCGAGGGGGTGCCGTGGCGCTGGATGGTCTCCTTGCGGTGGGGATCGCCGCTGCCGCCGGCGTGCGCCAGGAGGTGGAAAGAGGCGTCCTCGACCACGACCGCGCTCTCCACCAGCTCGGCCAGAGTCCGGCAGATCTCGTTGACCCCCTTGCCGTCCAGCACCAGCTCCGTGAAGCGGTGGTGGATCTCCATCGACCGCTTCAGCCGCCAGTGCTCGGCGTTGATGATCCGCTCCAGGAGCGGGCTCATGAGGTCGACCCAGGACACCTCGTTGACCAGCGTGAAGAGGGGCAGCGAGTGGCGGTCGGCGGCCTTGACCATCTCGGGCGGCAGGCCGTCGGGCAGGTAGCGCTCCGGCTTGACCACCAGCCCGGCGCCGCCGGCGACTGCGATCCGGCCCACCAGTCCCAGCAGCGCCCGGCGGTCGTCCTTGAGCGGGTAGGCGGTGGTCAGCAGGAGGTCGCCCGGGCGGGCGGCGCTCTCGGGGGTCTCCATGATGCGGACCCACTCGATTCGCCGCTCGAGGCCCTCGGCGCCACCGAGCAGCTGCGCGGAGCGGAAGCCGCCGAAGCTCATCGCCTCCCGCACAGTGGGTGCGGTGACCTCCGCTTCAGCCCGGGCCATGCTGTGACCAATTTACAACGGAAGCCGGTACTTCTTTGTAGAGATGCGACTAGCGTTGTCCCTTGACCTGCGACTAATCTCAAGGCATGACCTGGGATCAGGCTCCGGCTTGCGAACGCCACGAGGGCGCGGGTGTGCCCATGGAGCTGCAGTCGATGCACTCCGACGCCACGCAGCCGGACATCGTGGTCGGCCTGTTCGAGTGCCCCGAGTGCGGGCACGAGCGGCGGCTGCCGCTCGGCTTCGGCGCCGAGGCCTGACCGGGTGATGCGCGCCCGCCAGGTGGCGATTGCGCTCGCGATTCTCGCCCTTGCGGGGGCGGGGAGGCGCGCGCTCTAAGAGAGCCGGCTCCAACCCCGCCCCCTTGAGGGAGGCGGGGTTTTCTGTTTTGAGTGGAGGTGTGTAGATGAGCGAGCAGGAGAAGGAGACCTTCGACGAGCGGGCGACCGCCTCGGCGGACTGGGTGGCGTCTCAGCTCGTCGACGCCTACAACTAGTCGGTAACCTGGCCGAACTCGACTGAGGTCGGTCGGCCTATCTTGGCCCCTGCCGGCGCGACCCTTGACGGTGCGTGCGGCACTAGCTTCGGCGCCAGCCTCCAGCTACAGTCTTGCCAGATCCCCTGGGAGGTCAACAACAAGCTGGCGCTGATCGGCACCTACCGTTGCCCGAGCAAGCATGCCTAGGCGGGTGGTCGTGGTCCTGGCGGTGGTGGCCCTGCTGGGCTGCGGCCCTGCCGCTCGCGGCGGGTCGTCCGGTGGCGGCCAGTCCGGTGGCGCAGCGGCCGCGATAGACCTGACCTTCTCCGGCGAGATCAGCGGCCACGCGACGCAGCTGGCCAAGAAAGGCGACTGCACGACCGATCCCAAGTACGCGGTCCAGTTCCACCTCTACGGCTTCACCCTCTACCCGGTCGTCGGCGGCAAGACTTACAAGCTCGGGCTGTCGATCGGCAACTTCCCGGGGCCGGGCACGCTGCCGGGCAACAAGGTTCTCCTGGTGGTCGAGGACGAGCAGGCCAAAAAGGGCTGGTACACGACCGACGCCAGCACCGGCACATTCGTGGTCAACCCGGACGTCATCTCCGGCTCGATCGACATCCCGGACATCGCCTACGCGAGCTACCCGAAGACCAAGGTGGGGGTCAAGGGCACCTACCGATGCCCGCCGACGTAGGCCCGCTGCGCCTCTCCCGGCGCGACTTCCTGGTCGCGGCAAACGCGGCCGCGCTGCTCGCCCTGCTCGAAGGCTGCGTCCCGGGTGCGAGCGGCCAGGGCCGGCCGAGCCCCTCCATTCCGGCGGGCGCCAGTCCGTACGAGCGGGCTCTGCTCCTGCTCAGGGATGCGGTCCGCGCCAGTCCGGACCACCTCGCCTTCCGCTCGGCGGAGCTGGCCGCCGGCAGGGACGCCGGCAAAATCGTCCAGTTCGTCCGCGACCGAATCTCGGTGCTGCCTCCGCTCGGAGGCCGGGACGATCCCCTCTACTCCGTGACCTGGGGCACCGAGGGCACGCTGCGCGGAGGCCAGGGCACGCTGCGGGAGCGGGCCGAACTGCTGGCCCAGATGCTCACACGCGCCGGCTTCCCGGCCCAGGTGTTGTCCGCGGACCGCCCGGCCGGCATCGGCCTGGGGGAGCTGTATCGGCGCCGCGCGCAGGAGTTCGCCCCCGACCAGGCCCGGATTGACGCGGCCAAGGGCCAGCTGCGCCAGGCCGGCCTGCCGGCACCGGCGACGCCGGCCGCCTTCGACCCGGGTCCGGACGCCGTGGCGGCGATCCTGGCTGCGCTGCCCCAGGAGCTGCAGACGACCAGCGTGCGCGACAGCCTGCTCCCCAAGCAGGTGCCGGTGGTGGCCTTCGTCGAAGGCGGCAAGAAGCGTTACGCGTTCGCCCTGGGCGACCTGCCGGTGACGGACGCCGCCCCGCCCGGCCTGGGCAACGCGCCCAGCGCCCAGCCGCCTCCCAGCGTCACCATCACCATCTCGGCGCTGGCCAACCCGCCGCCCGGGAGCAGCACGCCGCGCGGGCAGCTTGTCGATCTGGTCAGCGGCCGCTGGCCGGCGGACGCGCTCGTCGGCCGGCAGCTACTCCTGGCCTTCGTTCCGGCCCAGGGTCCCAAGGCGTGCCTGCAATCCGGCCTGCCGAACCTACCCGTCCGCCTCCCCCTGCTGCGCGTGCAGACGGAGGCGCCGCCGGGCAAGGAGCAGGCCGGCCTGGTCGTGGTGGGTTCGCCCATCACCGTGCAGGGGGACGTTTTTCCCGCCCCGGCCGGAGCCCAGCCCTCGCCGGCGGGGACGGTAGAGGGCCCCTACGGGCCGATCAAGGTGCTCTCCGACGCCGAGCGCAGGCAGGCGGTCGGGCGCGCCGCCGGCATGAAGGCCACGGCCGCCGCCCCCGCCTTTCCGGAGGTCGAGCTGCAGGTGGCCGTCACCGACGCCGCCGGGCGTCCGGTGGACGGGTTCGACGCCAAGGCGTTCACGGTCAAAGAGCAGGGCAAGGCCGTGGACGCTTTCTCCCTCTACTCGAACGTCCTCAGCCAGCCTCGGCCCCGGGTGCTGATCGCCTACGACACCAGTCCCAGCGTCACCACGGTCTGGCCGGAGGAGCGCAGGACCGCCTTCGAACATCGCCTCGCCGCGGCGGTGACCGCGGCCGCCGCCGCGGCCCCGTTTGACGCCCAGGTCGTCTCGATCGGCGCCCAGCCTGATCCCAAGGCGTGGGCGCTGCCCCTGACCGAGGCGCTGGCGGCCGCGCTGCCGGCGGTGCCATACGTGATCGGGGACGAGACCTGGCGCACCCTGGCCGGGGCCGCGCTCGACCAGGGCGTCACCGCGATCGTCGTGGCCGCCGACACCGACGACGACACAACCGACCAGGCTGTGGTGCCCGTCCTGGCGCGCCGGCTGGCCGCGACGGGCGTCCCCGTCTACTGCCTGCCGATCGGCCCGCCCGCCGGTGCGGCGGTGACCAGGATCGTCTCCGCCAGCGGGGGAGTCCGGCTTGACCCCGACGATCCCGCCAGCCTGGGCAAGCTCACCGACCTCCTGCGCCAGCGGGCGGCGAGCTGGATCGGCGCTGGCTACCGCCTCCGCTACCGGGCGCCGGCAGACGGGCCGGCTCGCAGGGCGGTCACGGTCGGCCTGGCCGGCCGGGACCAGCCGCAGGCCAGCGCCGACTACCAGGTTCCCGAGAAGCCGCTGCCGCCGCCTTCCTTCGTGGGTCTGTACGCGACCATCGTCTTCGGTCCCCTGCGGGCGACTCGCCGCCTGGCCGGCCTGACGCTGACCTTCACCGGGGCCGCCCTCGGCGACCTCGACGATCCAGCCGCCACCGAGGAGACCAGGGCGGCCTTGAACGGCGTGACGACGATCGCCTTTGAGCCCGGCACCCCGACCGGGGCCGCTCTGCTGGACGACGTGATCTCCTCCTACCTCTCGATCGAGCCCCTGCGGGCGATCTGGAAGACCGCCAAGGCCGACCAGCTGCTGGAAAAGGCCGCCGTCGGGCTCCGGCGCACACCTGCCGTGCTCGCGACAATGCTGCAGCCGGCGGTGCCGGATGCCGGCGCCCTGCCGATGCTGAAGGTCGCCATCCTGCAGGAGCGCCAGCGGTCCAAGGTCTTCGAGCGTCACGCCGACCTCGCCTTCGGCCTCAACCCGGTGATTCCGGTCACCCAGGACCCAAGCGCCGCCTACCGGGCGGTGGTCGCCGACTCGGTGGCGGCCAGCGCGGCCGAGGCGATGACCTTCGAGGACAGCGCCTACCGCCGCCTGGCCGGACGGCGGCTGCTGGCCATCCCGGTCTCCGACTTCGGCGCCTACAACGCCTTCATGAACGGCTTGCCCGCCGACCGGCAGGACATCTGGAAGCGGTCGCTGCGGATGTACGGGGACAAGCACGTGCTGGTGCCGGCCGCGGGCGACACCGACGCTTTCTGGGTGGTCGAGCCCTACACCGGCGTCACCAAGGCGGTCCTGCTGGACGGGACCGGCGGCGGTTTCACCACGATGGAGTGCGACCTCGGGCTGGTCGACTACGCGAATCTCATACTCGGCCTGTTAGGGCTCGTCTGCGGGATCGCGGCCCCTACGGGGGCGGCCGGCGCTTTTGCCTGCCTCGGCGTGACGGTCGCCTCGATCATCCTCACGGTGGTCGCCCTATTCATCGAAGACCCCAGCAATGGGAAGCCATATGGAGGCTTCACCGCCGTCTGGGGTGCCTCGAACCCCTTTGTCAAGACGCCGACCGTCGGTGCCCGCTTCGGCGTGGCCGGGGTCGTCCTGCTGCTGACGCTGCTCGCGCTGGAGTGCGGCTGAGAAGCCTTTAACGAGAAGCTGAGCGCCAGCTCGCCCAGCGGTGCTGGCTCAGGCTCGGGCGATCTGCTCGCGCAGCACCAGCGGCAGGATGCCGCCGTGGCGCATGTATTCGACGTCGGTGTCGTTGTAGACGAGGGCCGTCACCCTGAAGCTCCGGGTGGCGCCGCCGTCGGGCGTGGCTTCCACCTTCAGCTGCTGGCGCGGCTTCAGGGAGGCCAGGCCGCGGATGCTGAACTTCTCACGGCCGTTCAGCCCCAATGAATCCAGCGTCTGGCCCGGCTCCAGCTGCAGCGGCAGGATCCCCATCCCGACCAGGTTGGAGCGGTGGATGCGCTCGAATGACTCGGCGATCGCCGCCCGGACGCCCAGCAGGAGCGGGCCCTTGGCCGCCCAGTCGCGCGAGGACCCGGCGCCGTACTCCTTGCCCGCCAGCACCAACAGCGGCACGCCCTCCTGGCGGTAGCGCTCAGCGGCGTCGAAGACGGTCATCTCCCCGCCGTCGGGGAGGTGGCGGGTCCAGTAGCCCTCCCGCTCCACCAGCCCGTTTCGCAGCCGGATGTTGGCGAAGGTGCCGCGCACCAAGACCTCGTGGTTGCCCCGTCGGGCCCCGTAGCTGTTGAAGTCAGCCCGGTCCACGCCGCGCGAGATCAGGTAGCGGCCGGCCGGGCTGTCGGGCGGGATGGAACCCGCCGGCGAGATGTGGTCGGTCGTCACCGAGTCGCCGACCATGACCAGCACCCGGGCGTCCAGTACGTCCCTCAGCGGCGCGG
>WNFB01000655.1_pt1 | contig 28537 bp, 25 predicted proteins | sample 5400501 | NCBI WGS metagenome assembly WNFB01 (sample SAMN13153341, study PRJNA577476) | soil metagenome | isolation source: 200 cm saprolite under Douglas fir tree site 2 hole 1 | place: USA:California | collected 2015-04-18
TGTCCCGCTAATAAGCGCGCGCATGAGGTAGGATCCGCTCATGCCATCGAGACCTCCCGGGGCCGGGCGTGATCCCAGGGCTCAGGGAGTCCCTGGAAGAAGGGCTCCCCGGGCACCACCAGCACGCCGTCGTCGGCAAGGATCCCGCTCAGCGCTTCGCTTGTGATCGGAAGCTTTGGGAACCACAGCCAGGCGAAGATCCCACCCTGCGAGCGATGCAGGTACCAGGGCACGTCCGGCAGCAGCACCGAGAGAATTTCGCCTACTAGGTGATAGCGCTCTCGGTAGTGGGCTTTGATCACGTCTTCACACAGCCTGGCGAGCGTCCCGTTGGCGATGACGCTTGCGGCCATGGACTGCCCTATGCTCGATGGATGGAAGGTAACATTTGCCTGAAAGGCGGCGACAGCCGCGAGGATGTCCTCGTGGCCGATCATCAGGCCAATCCTTTCCCCCGGCAATCCCGCCTTGGAAAGAGAGACAAGGTGGAGCACATTCTCACCCCAAATGGGCTGTGAGTGGCTCCAGGCGATCCCAGGCACCGGGGAACCGTACGCAGCGTCCACAATGACCACCGCCGAAGACCTTGACGCCTGCTCGACGATGGACGTCATCTCCTTGCCGGTGAGGACATTGCCGGACGGATTCGAGGGCCGCGAGAGCACGAAACCCACGACGTTGTCGAGAGCGCTGGCCGGGCGGCTCTCGAGGTGGTATGTGAACTGGTGGGGACCGTCGAGGACGACACCCGGCTTGCGTGAAACCAGGCAGCCTTCAGACAAGAGCACCTGGTCGTAGCCCGGGTACTCCGGCACAACGGGTTGAACGACGACCCGGCGTTCGTGCGTTCGTCCAGCCCCGGCGACGACGTTGATCGCCAAGAAGCTGCTCATTTGACTCCCGGACGTCACGAGGACATTCTTCGCCTCGACGCTCCATCCGTACTCCCGGGAGAACATCTCGGCCACAGCTTCGCGCAGAGGGCGGTAGCCGAGCAGGTCTCCGTACGATCCCACGAGTTGGTCGAAGGATGAGTCCGAGGACACCATAACGGCCGCCTCCCGCCATAGGTCGGCGACCTCGGGCAGCAGAGCGGGGTTGCCCACGCTGAGGTCAACGAAGGGACGCCCGGCTTGGAGTAACTGTCTCCGCCTTCCCAAGGCAGCCTGGACACCTGAAATCCGGGTCATGCGGCGGCCCAGCACGCTGAGTCCCACAGCGACGCCGCCCGCCGAACGTTCCATGGGGAGACCCTGTCTACTCGACACGATGCTCATTCACGTGCCGCCTGTCCGAAACGACCTATATATCCCAAATTTGCACGACCCTGGCGAGGGAACATGAGGCGGCATGGACAGGCTGGCCGGACGGACCTCCGGACGTCGACGCCCAACCCCAATGACTTAGGTCGGGGTCGAAGGGCTGTCGGCCGGGCGCCGAGCGTTCATCGGACTTCCTGGGCCAAGCCAGCGTGCTCCTGAGCGCGAACGCGCTCATCGAGTGCGGGCAGGAGTGTCATAGCTTCGTGCTCGTAGGGGTCGGTCCTTGCCACGAGAGCCGTAACGGGCGTAGTTTGGCTAGCGTTGACCGGTAGATGAGGGACGCCGGCTGGAATGTAGACGAAGTCACCGGCCACCATTCGCAAGCTGTATTGCATCTCACGTCCGTACCACGCGATCGCCTCACCTTCGATCATATACACAGCGCTCTCGTGATGCGGATGCACATGAGCAAGTGCACGGCCACCTGGCGGAATATGAATGAGATTGAGGCACAAACCCTTGGCGCCGGCCGTTTCTGCGCAGATACCCTGGAGGATATGGTGGCCCTGCAGGCTTTCCATTTCTGTGGCACCGCGGACGAGAACCAACTCTTCGCCCGGTTGCACCAATCGACCTTCGTCTGTCATGAGTTCCGTCCTATGCCCACTTTCGCTTCCGCGCTCGCAAAGGACCACTCGGCAAGGTGCGCGTGACCGGAGCAACTACACGCCTATGCCACACTCGGGACCATCGCGCCCAAACCGTTGCTCTCCGTTTGTTGCTCAGAATTGTACTACGTTCCGAGACCGTCGGTCGATATTTCGAGCCAATCCGCCATACTGATAGCTGCAGTCGCCCCAGAGTGCCTGTATTGCCGCACCTCGAGCAACTGCTGAGGGCCCAGTAATGCGCGTTGAGCCTTTCGACGTGCCAAGGCGGGAGACGGTGCATCGGTCCCCCCAAAGGGGGTTCCCGGTTGGGCTAGCCTCTGGGCAGCCTCATGCTGATCCGACGGTTTGGAGAGTCGTGGCGCGCGCAAAGGGGCTGCGCGCAAAAAGCAGGACGCTAGCCGCAGCTGAAACATTCAATGACTCGACGCGAGGGCTCATGGGGATCCTGCATTGCCAGTGGGCAGCGGCCTCCACGTCGGCACTGCAGCCGTTGGTTTCGCTACTGAAGACGAGGGCCAGCCGGTCAGGGCACGACGCAACCTCATCGAAGCCCCCTTGGGCGTGGGCGGAGGTCGCTACGATACGCGTGCCACTAGCCCGGCAGAACCGCACAAAACTTACCGTGGTAGCTGTCACGATGGGAAGCTTGAAAATCGTGCCGGCACTGGCCCGGACGATCCCTCTTCGATAGACATCCGTACGATCTTGATTAAGAAATACGATGCCCGCGGCCTCGAACGCGGTCGCGATTCGAATGATCGACCCTATATTTCCTGGACCGTTGAGCGCATCGAGGACGACGATGTCTCCGGTGGAAGCAGTGAGAGCTCGAAAGGTCTGACGCGCTGGGAGTCGCGCTACGGCGAAGACGTCCGGCACTCGGGTCCGCTCGAACAGCTTGCGGAGTACCTCCTCGAGTACGAAGGAGGTTGGGATATCCGGCGGGAGCCCAGGGACGACCACGGACCCTTCCAGGGACCGCGATCCGTACACGTGCAAGAGGTCGACCCCAGCCTCCAGTGCGCCCAAGATGTTTGTTTCGTTCTCAATGAGGATCTCATTGCGGTTGCGGCGACCGTCTCCATCAATCAAGGCACGGATGCGGGCACCAGCGGGATCCGTGGCACTACTCACAATGTCGAACTTGTCCATCATGACCCCGTTCGCAAATGACTCTTCGGGACCGTTCCGGGCCACGCTCAAGAAAGCTAGCCACGAACCCCGACCCACGTCCAGACTTTCCTGGCCTGCGTCTCACCAAGGACTTCATTCCAATCATCCTTCTGAACTTCCATTCTGTCATCACCGCTGGCGTTCCTCGGCTCATGACCACGCACCGGGGGTCGGGTCCCACGCCCGCGCCTCCACCGCGTCAGCAATGGTGTTGAGGATCGGCAAAGGCGACTCCAGCCGACACCACCTCGGCAAAGCGCTCAGGGAGGCGATCGTCAAGCCTCTGCTTCCTTCGTCAGGCGACCTCGCAGACTGCACTACGGACGGTCTCGACGTCGTTGTCGAGGGAGTTGGCCTGCAGATCGACGTCGCGAGTCGGCCGGCGCTCACCGAAGGCCGCAAGAAAGGACCCCGCCCTTCACTACGAACTGCTCGCCCAGGCGCGCGCCGGCCAACCGGGTGAGGAAGGCCTCAAGGACATAGAGCTGCAACAATCCGTCGACAGGGCGCCGATCTCTGCCTGCCTTCCTCTGCAGGTCTAGGTAAGCCCGCCCCGCCGCCGTCGACCGAGACGGAGCGGTCAAAGAAGCACCTCAAGCGCTCGGCGAAGGGCTGGCTCGGCGCGGGGAAAGTTCCGGGCGAGCTCCATGAGCTGTGCCGGGCTCCTCCCTGGACGGCGGAGCCATCGCCTCAGCACTGTCTCCCATGGCCCTCAGCCGCAGAGGATGCAGACGGCCGCCCGCTTGAGACCGGCCTATCGAGGAGAGCTTGGAGGATCTTGATCGGGTGCGAACGTGCCGGCCTCGGGGGCCAGAGCAGATACATGTCTGTGGATCTCCTCGAGCAGATCCGTATTCCGCTTCACCTCTTCGGTCAGGGCGGTGTTCTCGTTTATGAGGCCCTTGATGTCCTCCGTGTTCTTTTCCGTGTGCACAGCGATCTCCGAGGAGATCGCGTCGGCGCGCTTGGCGGCGATCAGCAGCGCAGCTGCCTGGACCCCAGCCAGCATGGACAGGAACAGGTTCAGCAAGATGTACGGGTACGGATCGAACCCATGCTTCCCGTTAGACCCGCCCAGGTAGAAGATCGAGTTGATGACGGCCCAGATGATCATGATGGCGAAGAAGGTGAACACGAAGGGCCACGAGCCCATCATGTTGCGCATACGGTCGGCAGCATGCTCACCCAAGGTGAGCTGATCGCCCGAGCGTACCCCCGGGTGCTTGTGCCAGTGGGTCTCCCAGCCGCGTAACTCCACGGGGCGATCATCGCGCACGTGGCGTGACTATCGACGGATCTGTCTGGTCCTCAATGGGAACGGTTAGCTGGGGGGACACTCGTGGCAATCTCGCCACAGATGAGGGCTCCGGATCTTCTTTGTGTGCTGATGGCTCATAATGCGACCTATCCACACAAAGATCAGCATGGGACCCTACGTCAGGGTCCACTCCCGCGAATGAGAATGGGTCTTTTGCATGGCCTCGGACCGGCTGCGTCGCTCCAGCGTCACCACGTTCTGTGGTTGCCCTTGTACCTGGTGCGCGGTCCCGGCGCATCTTTGGCTGTTTCGCCGCGCCAGGCGCGGTCAAACAGCCACGGTTAGGGTCCGTGGCTTCTGCAAGGCACCCAAAACAGGTGGTATGGGAAAATAGCGACCTCGAAATGACCACGAAGAGTGGTCGACCCCCCCATGGCCGCCCGCCGCCCAGGAATGCTCGTGTCAGAAGGTTTTCAGAGACGGGGCCAACCTTCCTGGGCACGGAACGCTGAGGCACCGAAGCGGGCCATGCGGAACGCGTCCGCCACGTCCCGGAAGACCGAGACCGTCGGCGACACGTGGGCAAGGTTCCCGACGATGACGATCCCGGTCGGCACCCGGTGCCCGAGGGCCGCGACGAGCAGACGGGACTCGGTGGGTGGGGACGCAGCATCGGTTCGGGCATGGAGTGCGAACACGGGCACAGCGATGCGGTCGGCCACCGCCTGAGGGGACAGGCTGGACAGCAGGGCTGTGAGCGACGAGGGCAGCCGAGCCACGAGCATGGCGAAACGCCCCGGGTCCCGGTTGGCGAGAACGTCGTACGCGGCGGCAGCGTCGGGGCTCAAACCGCCTGGGCTCTTCGTCGACCACGCCTGCGCCAGCGCCGCCCCATCGCTCCCACCGAGCAGCGTTTCGAGCTGATGGGCAGCAAGGGGGAGGGCCTGGGGATCCGGGTGCCAGGACAGCGTCCGGCCCTGATACGGAACCGTGCCCGTTGTGGCCCCTTGGAGGAGGTCGAAGAGGCTGTAATAGGTGCCGATGGTGGCGACGAACGCCACACGGCGCTGAATGGCTGGCTGCTCCGCGAGCGCGACCAGCGTGAGGCCCGCGCCGTACGAGAAGGCAAGGACCCCCACCTTGGCGTTCGGCCCGGCAAGAAGGGAGACCGCCTCCCGGATACGAAGCAGGTCCCCGACGTCGAGGCGCTGATTGCGCAGGCCGAGCTGCGGCACGAGCACCCGGCGCCCGGCCCGCGCCACCGCCTGGGCGAAGGCGACAAGGCGCGGGTCGTCCTTGCCGTCGGGGTTCCCGCCCGGCACGACCACGATGGCGGGTGCGGTGGCCAGCCCCCGCGGCCGGTACAGGTCCGCGTCGCCATCGGGGAGCTGCACGTGACTGCGCCGCGGGCTGGGCGTCAGGACACTGAGCAGGTGGATGGGCGAGGGGACGACCTCCGGTACGAGCGCGGCGCCCTTGAGCGCGCTTCGGACGGGAGGACTGGCGACAGCCACGAGGAGGCAACCAACGAGCAGGGGCATGCGGAACTTCGTGAAGTCCACGTCCTAGAGCGTCGCGCACCAACCATGCCACGGCGAGTGCGTTCAGAGCTTGGGCGCGAGCACCTCCGCGCGACCACGACCACGCCCGCGCTCGCTGGTCACCCCTTCGACGGTGGACGCTGGCGCATCGGGGGAGGGCATGCCCGCGATCTCCGCTTGAACCCGCCGGACGTTGGCCCTCAGCGACGCATCCTCGAGGCCACGTTCCACAGAAACCTGGACGATCTGCGCGCTGAGGTCCGCAGGGATGGCGAGCGGTGCCTCGACCGGGCCCATCTGGGCCGCGGTGGTGGAGCAGACGGCCGCCACACCGGCGCGCGAGGCGCTTCGTCCCGACCTGGATCTCGCGACGGCCTCGGCGATCACCCGGGCCCTCACCGGGCCCTCACCGGGCCCGAGATCTTCGAGTCCCTGGTGCTCGATTCGGGCTGGGACCCCGATCGCCACGAGGACTGGGTCCGCCAGACGCTCGTCGATCAGCTTCTCACGCCGCCCAAGGCAACGCCCGGGACCCGGTGAGGACGCTCAGGAAAACACGCTTCACATCCTGAACATGCCCACCAAAGGTCACCGGCGTTTCACTGCGGCGGTCTGAGCCGGCCCGGGAGCCGCTGGGGTCGGACGAGACCAGCTTCGTAGGCGAATACGACCGCCTGGACCCGGTCGCGCAGGCCCATCTTGCCAAGGACCCGGCCCACGTCGGCCCGGACGGCGGCCTTCCGGAGGAGCAGCCGGTCGGCGATCTCGGCATCGGACGCTCCGGTGGCGAGTTGCAGCAGCACCTCCCGCTCGCGCTGGGTGAGGTGGGATTCGGGGTCGGCGATCGAATTGACGAGGCTGCGGTGTTGCGCCTGGGCACGCAGGTCGCCCTGACGTTGGGCGGCAAGCTGCCATTGCAGAAGGGGATGCATGGCGGTTCCTCCTGATCGGGTATCGAGTGCAGCGGGAGCCACGGGCGTGGGCCCGGTGGCGAGGGGGCGCTGCCCTCCTATGCGGGCAGGTGACCGGAGCAGCGCGTCATTCGCGTACCTGCGGCAGATGTGATCCGCATGCGGCTGCTCCTTTCTCCCTCGTGGGCTCGACCGGCAGAAACGTCCGACCAGCAGAATTGCTCGACCAGCAGAATTGCTCGACCAGCAGCAACACCGCACCACAAACAGAGCACAGTAGTGGGTAGTTTACCACAATGTAACCATTATTGGCAATGTCCCGAGCGGGGTATTATTCGTGCCGAGCGCCTGCCGATGGCTTCCAGATGCCACCCTCCGTGGTCAGAACCCGGCGGGTGGTCCCCAAATTGGTACCAAGGGACCAGGCCAAACCCCCCACGTAGCGGATCTGCCGCCCATGCCCGCGCGACGACATTACAGGTGGGCCACCGCCACCGATCAAAGGGCATGCGATGCGAAAACTGGGAGCCTCCCTCGCGGGCGTCGTCACCCTCTTTTCGCTGGTCACGCCCCTTGCCGGCCGGGCAGTTGCCAACACGTTCCCGTCGGCGACGGTGGGGGTGGCCCTGGCCTCGAACGGCCAGGGATGGTGGGTGGCCGGGGCCGACGGGTCGGTGAGGACCGGCGGATCGGCCCCCTCCTACGGGTCAGCGGCGGGCCTCAACCTCACCAGGCCGATCGTGGGGATCGCGGCCACTCCCAGTGGTCACGGCTACTGGCTCGTGGCGACTGACGGCGGGATCTTCTCCTTCGGTGACGCCGCGTTCTGGGGCTCCACCGGATCGATCCGCCTCAACCAGCCGATCGTCGGCATGTCCCCTACCCCGAGCGGCCGGGGCTACTGGCTCGTTGCCTCGGACGGCGGCATCTTCGCCTTCGGCGACGCCGCCTTCCTCGGCTCCACGGGATCCATCCGCCTCAACAAGCCCATCGTGAGCGTCGCCACCACCCATTCCGGCCGCGGCTACTGGCTCATCGCCTCCGACGGCGGCCTGTTCGCCTTCGGCGACGCCGCATTCCTGGGGTCAACGGGCTCGATGCACCTCAACAAGCCGGTGGTCGGGGGGGCCGCCACCAGCGACGACGCTGGCTACTGGCTCGTTGCCTCGGACGGCGGCATCTTCTCGTTTGGCGACGCCCCCTTCGTGGGGTCGTCCGCCGGACCCGGGCTCTCGCAGGTCGTCGGGATGGCCGCATCGGGCCTCGGCTACGCCCTCGCCACCGTGAACGGGGCCGTCTCGGCCTTCGGCAACCTGGCTGCCGCCCTCGGTGTCCCCTCCGGTCAGCCGCAGGCCCCCACGGCCAACCCCGCCGCGAGCCCCGTCACCACCCCGGCCCAGCCCCCGATCCTGGGCATCGTGCCGGCCCCCGGCACCCCGTCCGGCGTCGCCATCCCCACGGGCAACCTGCCCGGCTGGCAGATGGCCTTCGCCGACGACTTCTCCGGGACCTCGCTGAACCAGCAGGCCTGGGGCCCCTATGACGGCCAGCCGGGCGGCGACCCGGGCGGTTGGTGGGACCCCTCGCACATCGTGGTCCGCAGCGGCGTGCTCGAGCTGCAGAACTACCAGGACCCCGCGTTCGGCAACCGGTGGGTCTCCGGTGGCGTGTCCAGCTCGCGGGCGCTCAAGCAGACCTACGGCAAGTACCTGGTCCGCTTCCGGATCGACAAGGGCAACGGGATCGCCGGGATCGCACTGCTCTGGCCGTCCGGCGGGGGCTGGCCGCCGGAGATCGACTTCGCCGAGGACGGGGGCGGCAACCGCAGCGACACGTCTGCCACGCTGCATTACGGTGCCAGCGACCAGCAGATCCAACGCACCATCTCGGCGGACTTCAGCCAGTGGCATACCATCGGCGTCGAGTGGACGGCCGGTACCCTGACCTACACCCTCGACGGGGCGGTGTGGGGCACCGTGGTCAACGTCAACGTCCCCGCCGAGCCCATGGAGATGGACCTGCAGACCCAGGCTGGCACCTGCGGCGACCAGTGGGCGCCCTGCCCAGACGCCACGACCCCGGCCCGCGTCACTATGCAGGTCGACTGGGTGGTCGCCTACCGGCCCGCCTGAGGCTCAGCTGGGCCCTGGGGACGGCCTCGCCCCGGAACCTGGTGAAATGAAGGCCATGTCCAGGAGACTCCCCCGGCGCTCGCGCCTCAAGATCGTGCTCGTCATCGCCGTGGTCGTGCTCTTCGCCGGTGGCTTCGTCCTGCTCGCCACGGTCAAGACCGGGCCGCCCAGCAAGCCGACCCCCCGCCACTCGCCGGAGGTGGCCGCCGGCCAGACCCCCGCCAGCCAGAGCCCGACCCAGACCGCCACCCCCGCAACCCAGAGCCCCGCCCCCTCGCCCACGCCGACCCCGGCGAAGGCCACACCGGCCGCGACCAAGGCCCCCACTGCTGCGGCTACGGCACCCGCCGGGTCGGGCCCCTCGGGCGAAGCGATGCCCACTGGCGACCTTCCCGGCTGGAAGTTGGTCTTCTCCGACGACTTCAACGGCACCGCCCTCAACATGCGGGCCTGGGGCACCTACTCCGGGCAGCCCGGGGGGGACCCAGGCGGCCTGTGGGACCCCTCCCATGTTGTGGTCCACGACGGGGTGCTGGAGCTGCAGACCTACCGCGACCCTGCCTTCGGCAACCGGTGGGTGTCGGGCGGGCTGTCCAGCGCCCCCGCCCTCCGGCAGACCTACGGCAAGTACCTCGTCCGCTTCCGCATCGACCAGGGCCACGGCATCGCCGGCATCATGCTGCTGTGGCCGAGCACGAGCGGGTGGCCCCCGGAGATCGACTTCGCCGAGGACGGCGGCGGCACCCGGACCGAGACCACGGCGACCCTGCACTACGGCGCCAAGGACACGCAGATCGCCCGGTCGGTCACCGGCGACTTCACGCTGTGGCACACGGTCGGCGTCGAGTGGAGCCCCGGTCATCTGGTCTACACGCTCGACGGGTCGGCATGGGGCACCGTCTCCACCTCCCAGGTCCCCGGCGGGCCGATGGAGCTGGACCTCCAGACCCAGGCCGGCACCTGCGGGCAGGCGGACACGCCGTGCCCCGACGCAACGACCCCGGCCCACGTCAACATGCAGGTCGACTGGATTGCGGCCTACCGGCCCGCGTAAGGGCCTCGCCGGGCCGGTCGAGGCCCGAAGCGCCGTCAGATTTCGACGTAGACAACGCCCCGCTCGACCTTGACCTTGTAGCTGGCGACCGGCTCGGTCGCCGGGCCCTTCACGACCTCGCCCGTGGTCACGTCGAACTGGGAACCGTGGCAGGAGCAAGTCACGGTGGTGCCCTCCAGCGTCCCCTTGGCCAGCGAGCACCCTGCGTGCGTGCACAGGTCGCCGATGGCGTAGACCTCGCCATCGACCTCGGCGATCCCAACCCAGGTCTCGCAGACGTCGTAGGCCACCAGGTCGTCCTTGGGGAGGTCGATCTTCTTGGTCACGGTCTCGAACTGCATGCCGGCTCCTTCCTTCGTGGGTCCTGATGGACCTATTCTGTGCTTCCCCGTCGCTCCGAGAGGTTACCCATGATTGAAGCCAATGCCGAGCGCAGCTATGACGTCGTCGTCATCGGGGCCGGGCCGACCGGCGAGAACGTTGCCGGGCGGGCGGCCGGCGCCGGCCTGCGCTGCGCGATCGTGGAGGCGGAGCTGGTCGGCGGGGAGTGCTCCTATTGGGCCTGCATCCCGAGCAAGGCGCTGCTCCGGCCCCCGATGGCCCTCGAGGAGGCCCGCAGCGTCCGGGGTGCCCGGGAGGCGGTCAACGGCACGCTCGGCGTCGATGCCGTGCTCCAGCGCCGGGACGACTTCGTCCATCACTACGACGACGGCACCCAGGTGCGCTGGCTGGACGGCAAGGGCATCGACCTGGTCCGGGGCCACGGTCGCCTCGCCGGCGAGCGCCGGGTCATCATCGACCGGCCCGAGGGCGACCCCGTCCACCTCACCGCCCGCCACGCGGTTGCGATTGCCACCGGTACCTCGGCGGCGATCCCCCCGATCCCCGGCCTCAAGGAGGCCAAGCCCTGGACCAGCCGTGAGGCCACCTCCGCCAAGGCGCCACCGGCGAGCCTCGCCATCCTCGGGGGCGGGGTCGTGGGCTGCGAGATGGCAACGGCGTGGAGCAACCTCGGTACGAAGGAGATGACCCTGATCCAGCGGGGTGACCGCCTGCTCCCCGGCAACGAGGCCTTCGCCGGCGAAGCCGTCCGGGCTGCGCTCGAGCAGCGTGGGGTGCGGGTGCTGCTGGGGGCCACCACCGCCGCCGTCGAGCGGGATGCCCGGGGCCGGGTGAGCCTCGAGATGGCCACCGGCGAGACCATCGTCGCCGCCGAGCTCCTCGTGGCCACCGGCCGGACACCCCGGACCCTGGACATCGGCCTCGAGACCGTCGGCCTGCGCCCGGGGGCCTGGCTCGACGTCGACGACTCCATGCTGGTCACGGCGGTCGACGGTGGCTGGCTCCATGCCGCCGGCGACGTCAACCACCGGGCCCTGCTGACCCACATGGGCAAGTACCAGGCCCGCATCTGCGGCGACGCCATTGCCGCCCGGGCGGCGGGCCGGCCGGTCCAGCCGGCACCGTGGTCCCGCCATACCGCCACCGCCGACCACGGGTGCGTGCCGCAGGTCATCTTCACCGAGCCCGAGATCGGCGTGGTCGGCCTCACCTCGGATCGGGCGGCGGCCCGCGGGCTCACCGTGCGGTCGGTCGACTACGAGATCGGCGACGTGTCCGGGGCCTCGCTCTACGCCGACGGGTACCAGGGTCACGCCCGCATGGTGGTGGACGACACCCGGGGCGTCATCGTCGGGATGACCCTCGTCGGGATGGCCGTCGGCGAGATGATCCACGCTGCGACGATTGCGGTTGCCGGCGAAGTGCCCCTCGACCGGCTCTGGCACGCGGTCCCCTCCTACCCGACGATGAGCGAGATCTGGTTGCGCCTGCTGGAGACCTACGGCCTTTGAGGACCAAAGCAGCCCCGAGCAGGGTTCCGGGGAACTTTGAGCCAAAACCGCTCATTGCTGCACGTTATGGCTCAAAGTCCGGAGCGGGCCGAGCACGTCCTGGCCGAGCGACCTCGGCCCGAACGAACTCGAGCGGGTCAGGCGGCGTCCTCGCCGGTGACAAGGTCCGGGGAATTGCAGCCCTGGATCAGCGCGGGCTGGGTGGCCGGGACGAGCGGGATCGAGCGGCGGATCGTGACGAAGGCGATCAGGCCCCCGGACGCCGCCAGACCCGCAGCGATCAGCGTCGCTTTCTGGTAGCCGGTGGTGAGGACGGCCGCCTGGGACGTCTGCAGGCCGACGAGGGCGGGCAGCACGGCAACGGACAGCAGCCCGGCGAGGCGGGCAACTGCGTTGTTGACCGCGGAGCCCACCCCCACGTGCGCCTCGTCCACGGCGGCCAGCACCGCGGCCGTGAGCGGGGCCACCGTCATCGCCAGCCCCAGCCCGAAGATGACGGCGCCGGGCAGGATGGAAGTGACGTAGTGGCTCCCGGGGTGGATGCGGGACAGCGCGACGAGCCCCCCCGCCACGATCAGCGGCCCGACGGTCATCGGCAGCCTCGGCCCCGTCCGCTGGGCGAGCGCGCCGAACCGGGCGGAGAGCGTGAGCATCAGCAGCGTCACCGGCAGCAGCGATAGGCCCGCGGCGAGCGCCGAGTAGCCGAGCCCGATCTGCAACTCCAGCACCACGAGGAAGATCGTCCCGCCGAGCCCGCTGTAGACGGTCAGCGTGGTGAGGTTCGCCCCGGTGAACTGGCGGGACCGGAACAGCCCGAGCGGGAGCATCGGCTGGGGGTGCCTGCGCTCGATGGCGACGAAGGCGGCGAGGCTGGCGGCGCCGACCACCGCCGCGGCCAGCTGAACCGGGCCGAAGTGCCGGGCGCCCTCGATCACCGCGTAGCAGGCGGCAGCCAGCCCCACCGTCGCCGCCGCCGCCCCGGGCACATCGATGTGCCGCGCGCCACCCGCGTCCCGGGTCTCCGGCACGTGGCGCAGCGCCACGGCCAGCGCAACCGCCGCGAGCGGCACGTTGATCAGGAACACGAGGCGCCAGGACCCGGCGTCCACGAGCCAACCTCCGAAGAACGGCCCGACCGCGCTGGAGACGCCGGCCAGTCCCGACCATGCCCCCACCGCCCGGGCACGGTCGTCGGGGTGGAAGGTCGCAGAGATGATCGAGAGGCTCCCGGGGACGAGGAGGGCCCCCGCCACGCCCTGGACCGCCCTGGCGGCGATGAGGAACCCGATGGTCGGCGCCACCGCGCACAGTGCGGAGGCGATGCCGAACGCCCCGAGCCCGGCGACGAACATCCGCCGGCGCCCGTAGATGTCGCCCAGCGAGCCGCCGAGCAGCATGAGGGACGTGAGGGTGATGAGGTAGGAATCGAGGGTCCACTGCAGCCCGGCGATCCCCGCGTGCAGGTTGCGGGCGATGGCCGGCAGCGCCACGTTGACCACCGTCGAATCGAGGAAGGCGATGCCCGAGCCGAGGACGGTCGCGGCGAGCACCCACCGGGCGGTCGGCGTCCCCATCCGCACCGTGCGTGGCGCAGCGCTGGGGCCCACGTCAGTCGCCGCCGTCCTGCTTTTGGGGGTACGGGATCACGCTGATCGAGCCGTCGACCTCCAGGACCGCGGTCTGCACGTCGCGCAAGTCCGAGTTGCCGTACCCCCGGACCGCCGCCTTGAGTTCGTCCACGTCGAACCGCTGCCGGCGCAGGTGGTCGGTGAAGACCCTGCCCCGGTGGATGAGGATCGTCGGCGACCCGATGAACGCCCGTTCGAGGCCGGGGCTGCGGACCAGGAGCCTCGTCCGGCACCATGCAGCGAGGACCACCACCGACAAGGTGACGACCCCGACGGCGAGGTTCCCCTTGCCCCCGGTCATGGCGTTCTGCACGGCATTGGCGAGGGCCATCAGTAGATGATCGCCGTCTTGGCGGCGATGACCGCCGCGCCCGCAGCGCCGGGATGGTCGAAGATGTCGCGCAGCATGAGTGGCTCAATTATGGCCGGGGCCCGGTTTACTCACCTGGCTGCGTGCTCCTTCGCTTCAGCCATGTTTGCGCACTTCTGTGAGTAAAAGTCGGGGTATAGCACCGGTTTATACTCACAGATGTCATTGGCGGGCACGGCGCCGCCAGCGGAAGGCCAGGTAGAGCAGCCCGGCGCTCCCGGTCCAGGGGGAGTTGGGACGTTCTTCGGGCCCCCAGGCGGTGTACACCGCCGGATGAAGGCTAAAGAACGTCAGTGCCCGGGTGGCGAACCCGGCCTCAGGATGCTAGGAGGTTGTGATCGTGATCTTGTCGATGTAGAGGGATTGGGTGGGCGGCCCGTCGCCGGAGGCCGGGGCCAGGGCGTTCATCTTGGCGACGACGTCCAGCCCGGACGTGACGTGGCCCAGGACCGCGTAGTCCGGGGTGAAGTTGGCGGCCGCGCTGGCGCTGGGGACGATGAAGAACTGGCTGCCCGCGGTGCCCGCCGGCTCGGTCTGCGTCTTGGCCATGGCGACGGTCCCCACCGTGTAGGACACGCCGGTGGGCACCTTGTCCTGCACGCTGTAGCCGGGCCCGCCGCCACCGGTGCCGGCGGGGTCCCCGCCCTGGACGGCGAAGTCCTTCGCCACCCGGTGGAACGTCAGGCCGTCGTAGAACCCCTTGCTCGCCAGGTAGACGAACGAGTTCACCGTGTTCGGCGAGTCCTTGGCGTCCAGGGCCACCACGACGGTCCCGCAGGACGTAACGATCGTGGCGGTGTAGGTCTTGGACTGCGAGATGGTCATCGGCGGAGCCGTGCCCTGCGAGACCGTCGCGCCGCGGGCGGGCTTCGTGGTCGTGCAGGCGGCGGTCGTGGCGGTTGCCGTCGGGACCGCCGCCGCGGGGGCGGCTGCGGTCTGGGTGGGGGTCGTGGATGCGGTGGTGGTCGCCGTCGCCGTCGAGGTCACGGTGGCGGTGACGCCGGGTGGTGTCGTGGTGTTGACCTTCGTGGACTTGGTCGTGAGCTTGGTGATCAGGAAGAACCCGAGGATCAGCACGAGCACGACACCCAGGCCGATGTTCAGGTTCCGGCGCCGGCGCTTCTCGGCCGCTTTCTTCTCAGCCTCGATCCGAGCCTGACGGCCCTCCTTCTTGCGTGCACGCTTCGCTGCTTTCGGCACCGACGAACCCCCGATCAGGTCTGCTGGGTCAGCACATCCAGCTCAGGACATGAGCTCGAGCACAAGTCCGTCAAGGATATCTTTCTCGGACACCCGCACCGCTGGGAAGGCCCACCGGGCCATCACCCTCGACAGGATGGCGCACCCGGCGACGATGACATCGGCGCGGCCCGCCGGCAGCGGCGGCAAGGCCTCCCGCTCGCGGAGGGTCATCCCGGCCAGCCGCCGGTAGAGGTCGTTCACCTCGCCCGCCGTGAGCTGGGAGCCGTGGACCGCTTTCGGGTCATAGCGGTCGAGACCGAGCCGGATCGCCGCCAGCGATGTGACGGTGCCGGCCACTCCCACCAGCCGGCGGCTCGCGGGGTCGTCCAACACGGCGGCCGCCTCGTCGAGGACCGAGTCGATGCCCGCCTCCAGGGCCGCCAGCTCCTCTCCCGTCGGTGGGTCGTCGCGCAGGTGCCGCTCCGTGAGGCGCACGACGCCCAGGGGCAGGGAGATCCGGGCCTCGATCACCTGACCGGGCTTGCTCCCCTCCGCCAGTTCGGTCGAGCCGCCGCCGATGTCGCAGACGAGGTAGCGCCCTGCGGGGAGGTCCTGGGTCGCCCCGGCGAAGGAGAGGGCCGCCTCCTTCCCGCCGGGGATGACCTCGAGGTCGAGGCCGGTCGCCGCGCGCACCGCTGCCCGCAGCTCTTCGCGGTTGGCCGCCTCCCGCACCGCGCTGGTGCCGGCGATGCGGATCGGCCCCACACCCAGCGCGCGGCAGCGAGCCACGAACTCCGAGATCGCCGACACGGTCCGTCCGATGGCCGCCGGTGTGATGCGCCGGGTGGCGTCCACACCCTCGCCGAGGCGGGTGAAGGTCAGGCGGCGGTCGAGCTCGCCCAGATCGCCGGGCGTCACCTCGACGGCGAGCATCCGGGTGGTGTTGGTGCCGACGTCGATGGCCCCGAGCCGGACCCCGTTCACACGCACGGCACCGGGGGATCGACCCAGGCCAGCTCCTCGAGCACCCCGGCCCCCGCCGGGTTGTCACCGGCGACGAGCTGGTGGGCGGTGTGGGCGTGCAGGCACTTGATGCGGCCCCCGGGGTTGCCACCGCCGCCGGGATGCCGCACGGGCCCCGGCGTCCCGCTGGCGTCCCGCCGCCCGACGTATGCGGCCGTGCTGGCCCGGAGGGCCTCTGCCAGATCCGGCTCCGACGCAAGGCGCTCGTTGAACGACGCCATCCAGCCCCCGGCCTCCAATCGCCCGACCGCGTGCGCCAGGGAGCGGCAGGTCAGCCACCAGAGCGTAGGGAACGGTGTGCCGTCGTCCAGCCGGCTGGCGGTCTCGATCACCTGGGGCAGGCCGCACGCACAGCGCCGGGCGACCTGCCATGTCCCGCGCGGCGGCCTGCCCAGCATCAACTCAACGGCAGCCCGATCGTCCAACTACTGGGCGAGGAGGGCGGCCCTGCGCCCGGATCGCCAGGCGCGAAGAGCGCCGCGTGCTTCGCACGCAAGCGATGGGGAACGCAGCGTTCGCCAGGCGCGAAGAGCGCCGCGTGCTTCGCACGCAAGCGATGGGGAACGCAGCGTTCGCAAGGCGCGAAGAGAGCCGCGTGCTTCGCACGCAAGCGATGGGGAACGCAGCGTTCGCCAGGCGCGAAGAGAGCCGCGTGCTTCGCACGCAAGCGATGAGGAACGCCGCGAACCGGGATGCAGGGACGCTCTAGGGGCGCTTGGAGTCCCTGTGGCGGCGAACATCCGCCAAGCGTTCCTGCGACTGGCGCATGAAGCGCTTGAGCTTCGCCTCGAATTCGGGATCCCGGTCGCCCTTGCGGGGGGCGTGGGCCTGCCAGGAAGGATCGGCCTGCTTGATGGAGAGGTCGATCTTGCCGTCTTCCTTAATGGCGACCACCTTGACGGTGACCTTGTCGCCCTCGTGAAGATGATCCCGGATGTTTCGCACGTAGTTCCGATCGACCTCGGAGATGTGTACCAGGCCGGTCTCCCCGGCTGCCAGCTGCACGAATGCTCCGAAATCAGCAATCCGAATAACCGTTCCTTCAGCGATTCCTCCTACTTCTGCCAAGTACCCTCCCTACTTCGTGAAACGCGAAGACAACGCAGTTCCAACCATGGTGAAGCGAAAACTCATCCTAGGTTGGTTATAACGCTCCCGCAACCAGGTTATTTCCCGTGCTGGCGGGCGCACTCGGGCTCTCCACCCCGTGGCGCAGCAAGCCGACGACCACCGCGTCGAGCAGTGCCCGCCAGGAAGCCTCGATGATGTCGGTGGACACCCCGACCGTCATCCACGACGACGTGGCGTCGGTGGTCTCGATGAGGACCCGGACCTTGGCGGCCGTGGCGGACGCTGGGTCGAGGATGTGCACCTTGTAGTCCGTGAGGTGGAAGGTCCCGATCTCTGGGTACGTGGGCCGCAGCGCGACCCGCAGCGCCCGGTACAGCGAGTCCACGGGGCCGTGGCCCTCGGCGGCGGCGACGACTCGCTCGCCATCGACCTCCACGCGCACCGTGGCTTCGGCGGCGGGCTCCCCTGAGGATTCCTCGACGATGGCCCGGAACGAGATTGGCTGGAAGTAGGCCTGCCGCCAGCCCTTGGCCTGATGGAGCAGCAGCTCGAGCGATCCGTCGGCGGCCTCGAAGGAGTACCCCTCGAACTCCAGGTGCTTCAGGCGCTCCAGGGCCGCCGCGATCTGGGTGTCGTCGATCTCCAGGCCCAGGGTGGCGGCGCGCGCCCGGAGCGTCGCAGCGCCAGCGAGGTCCGAGGTGAGCAGGCGGCGATCGTTGCCGACGAGGTCCGGGTCGATGTGTTCGTACGCCCGGGCGGTGCGGACGACGGCGGAGACGTGGAGCCCGCCCTTGTGCGCGAAGGCGAAGGTCCCGACATAGGCCCGGTGCGCCTCGGGGGCGAGGTTGCACACCTCGGCCACGAACCGGCTCACGTCGGTGAGTTCGGTCAGCCTGGCGTCGTCGAGCACCGCGATGCCCATCTTGAGTTGGAGGTTGGCGGCGACCGCGAGGAGGTCGGCGTTGCCGCACCGCTCGCCGTAGCCGTTCACGCAACCCTGGATCTGGCTCGCTCCGGCCCGCACCGCGGCGAGGGAGTTGGCGACCCCGCACCCGCCGTCGTCGTGGAAGTGCCCGGCGACGGCGATGCCCAACCGCTCGGCCACCGCGCCGACGGTGCGCTCCACCTCGTCCGGGAGGCACCCGCCGTTGGTGTCGCAGAGCACGGCGACCTCCGCCCCGGACTGCGCTGCCGCCTCGACGACCGACAGGGCGTACTCCGGGTCTGCCGCGTAGCCCTGGAAGAAGTGCTCGGCGTCGAAGAAGACCCTTAAGCCCCGAGCCTTCAGCCATGCGACAGAGTCTGCGACCATCGCGATGTTCTCCTCTGGCGACACCCGCAGGGCCTCCCGCACGTGGAGGGTCCAGGTCTTGCCGACGATGCAGGCCACCTCGCACCCTGCCTCCACCAGCGCCGCAAGCTGGGCGTCGTCGTCGCAGGAAATCCTGGGCCGCCGGGTCATGCCGAAGCACGTGAGCACCGACGTCTCCCGCCCCCTCGAGCGGGCCCCACTCCGAGCCAGGGCGAAGAACTCCGCATCCTTGGGGTTGGATCCCGGCCACCCGCCTTCGACGTAGGGCATGCCGAGGCCGTCGAGGCGCCCGAGGATCTTCAGCTTGTCCTCGACCGAGAGGCTGATGCCCGCCCGCTGGGTTCCGTCGCGCAGGGTGGTGTCGTACAGGTCGACCCTGCGCATCAGCCCGCCGCCTCTGCGAGCCACTCGCCGACCTGGCGGGTGTTCACCTCGCTGCCGGCCACCTTGCCGGCAACCGATGCCACGGCGGCCTCGACGCGGGCGGCACCCGCCGTCTCCCCCAGGTGCGCCAGCATGAGGCCCGCCGAGATCACCGCCCCGATGGGGTTCGCCTTCCCGGTCCCGGCGATGTCCGGTGCCGACCCGTGGACGGGCTCGAAGACCGAGAGGGCGCCAGGGTGGATGTTGCCGCTCCCGACGTAGCCCATCCCGCCGACCAGACCGGCTGCGAGGTCCGAGAGGATGTCCCCGAAGAGGTTGTCGGTGACGATCACCTGGAAGCGCCGCGGCTGGGTCACCAGCAGGAGGGCGGTGGCGTCCACGTGCTGGTAGGCGGTCGGCACCTCCGGGTACTCGGCGGCCACCTCCCGGAAAGCCCGCTGCCAGAGGCTGCCGGCCCGCTCGAGGACGTTGACCTTGTGCACCATCGTCACGCTCCGTCCCTCCCGGGCGGCCAGGTCGAAGGCGAACTCGGTGATGCGCCGGACGGCCTTCGTCGTGTTCATCGAGATCTCGGTGGCCAGTTCCTCGTGCGGTCCCGAGAGGGTCACCTCGCCCTTGCCGGCGTAGAGGCCTTCGGTGTTCTCCCGAACGATGGTGAGGTTGAGGTCGTCCGGGCCGGCTGTGGCGAGCGCGCTCGGGACACCCTCGTAGAGCCGGGAGGGCCGGAGGTTGACGTAGAGGTCGAGTTCCTGGCGCAGCCTCAGCAGGAGCCCGATCTCGAGCACGCCGGGCGGCACCCGGGGGTCGCCGACGGCGCCGAGCAGCACGGCGTCCAGGATTTGGATCTCTTCCAGCGCGGACGGCGGCAGCACCTCGGAGGATCGTAGATAGCGCTCGGCACCCAGGTCGAAGTCGGTGGTGTCGAGGCGGAAGCCCTCCGCGGCCGAGACCACGTCCAGCACGCGCAGCGCCTCGGCCACCACCTCCGGCCCGATCCCGTCGCCACGGATCAGCCCGATGCGGTAGGTGCGGTCAGTCATGCAGGAGGTCCACCTCGTTGCCTTCGGCCCTGATGCCGTCCCGGCCGCCATTGGTGGCCCCGAACGGGCCCGAATTGGAACCCGAATTGGAACCCGAATTGGAACCGGCCAGCTTGTCGTGCAGGTAGGGCACCAGGCCCCCTGCCTCGATGATGTGGCGCATGAAGTCGGGGAAGGGCACCGCGGAGGCGGTGACGCCTTTGGTGAGGTTGCGGACCGTCCCCGTGGCCAGGTCGACCTCGAGCTCGTCGCCCTCCTCGCTGGCGTCCACGATCTCCCTGCACTCCACGATCGGAAGGCCGACGTTGATCGAGTTGCGGAAGAAGATCCGGGCGAAGGTGGAGGCGACGACGCACGCCACCCCGCAGGCCCGGATGGCGACGGGGGCGTGCTCCCGGGAGGAGCCGGACCCGAAGTTCTCGTCGGCGACGATGATGTCGCCCTGCTGCACGCGCAGCGGGAAGGTGGGGTCGAGGTCCTCCAGGCAGTGCTTGGCCAGCTCGGCCGGGTCTGTCGTGTTGAGGTAGCGGGCCGGGATGATGACGTCGGTGTCGACGTTGGCGCCCAGGCGGTGGACCTTCCCTCGGAGTGTGCTCATACCAGCACCTCGATCGACTCGGGGTGGGTGATGCGGCCGGTGATCGCGGTTGCCGCCGCGACTGCCGGGTTCGCCAGCCAGACATCGGCGTCCCGGTGGCCCATGCGCCCCCGGTAGTTGCGGTTCGAGGTGGACAGGCAGCGCTCGCCGGGGCCGAGCACGCCCATGTACCCGCCGAGGCAGGGGCCGCAGACGCCGGCCGCCACCGAGGCGCCGGCGTCGGCGAAGATCTGGATCAACCCCTCGTGCAGGGCCTGCTGGTAGAGGTCCTGGGTTGCCGGGATCACGATCAGGCGGATGCGGGGGTGCGCCTTCTTGCCGTTGAGCATGGCGGCAGCGGTGCGGAGGTCCTCCATCCGTGCGTTGGTGCACGAACCGATGAAGACCTGGTCGACCTCCTGCCCCTCGACCTCGGACACCGGTACGGCCCGCGAGGGCAGCGACGGCTGGGCCACCATCGGCTCCAGCGCGGCGACGTCGATGTGCAGCGTCCGGGCGTACCGGGCGTCGGGGTCGGAGACGAGCCGGTCGAAGGGGCGTTGCCGCCCGTGGATCTCCTGCCGGCGCTTGACGTAGGCCACCGTCACGTCGTCGGGCGGGACGATGCCGGACTTGGCTCCTCCTTCGATGGCCATGTTCGTGAGGGTGAGCCGGCTCTCCATCGACAGACGCGTGATCGTGTCGCCGGTGTGCTCCATGGCCATGTAGAGCGCGCCGTCGTCGCCGATCTCCGAGATGACCTTCAGGATCATGTCCTTGCCCACGACCCAGCGGCCGGGCTCGCCGGAGTAGACGATCCGCAGGGTCTCGGGGACCCGCAGCCAGATCTCGCCCGTTGCGAGGACCCCGGCCAGGTCGGTGGAGCCGACTCCCGTCGAGAAGCAGCCGAGCGCCCCGTAGGTGCACGAGTGGGAGTCGGCGCCAATGATCACGTCGCCCGGGGCCACGAGCCCGTCCTCGGGCAGGAGGATGTGCTCGATGCCCGCACGGCCGACCTCGTAGAAGTGCGTGATCTCCTGGTCGCGGGCGAACGACCGCATGCGCATCCCGAGCGAGGCCGAGGCGATGTCCTTGGCCGGCACGAAGTGGGAGGGCACGAGGGCGATGCGATCGCGGTCCCACACCTTGTCCACGCCGATCTTCTTGAAGGCGTCGATCGCCATGGGAGCGGTGATGTCGTTGGCCATCGCGAGGCTGACCTTCGCCATGACCAGGTCGCCGGGGCGCACGCGCTCGGTGCCGCTGGCGCGGGCCAGGATCTTCTCGGTGATGGTGCTGCCGTGCTGGTTGTCGCTTGCCGTGCTCATGTCAAGGTGCCTCGACTCTCTGGACGGGGGTGATGGAGATCGCCCGGTTGATGGCGTTGAGGTACGCCCGGGCCGACCCCTCGACGATGTCGGTGGCGACGGCCCGCCCGGTGTGGAAGTTGCCGTTGTACTGGATCCCGATGCTGACCTCGCCGAGGGCGTCGGTGCCCCCGGTCACGGCGCCGACGTTGAACGAGATGAGTCGGGCGTCGAGGCCCACCGCTCGCCGGATGGCACTGCAGGCGGCGTCGACCATCCCGTCGCCGAGCGCTGCCTCCTCGACGATCTGGCCGTTGTGCTTGACGCGCACCGTGGCCGTGGGGGAGAGGTGCGTCCCGCCGGCCACCTGGATCGACTCGAGCGTGTAGACGTCCTCCACCTTGGAGATCTCGTCGGTGACGATGGCGACGAGGTCGGCATCGGTGAGGGACACCTTGCGGTCCACCAGGTCACGGAAGCGTGCCCAGGCCCGGTCGAGGTTCTCGCCGGTCAGCTCGTAGCCCAGGTCGGCCAGCGTCTTGGCGAAGGCGTGGCGGCCGGAGTGCTTGCCCAGGACGATGCGGTTGGACTCCCAGCCGACGGACGTGGCGTCCATGATCTCGTACGTCGTGCGTTCCATCAGCACGCCGTGGGCGTGGATGCCGGCCTCGTGGGCGAAGGCGTTGGCGCCGACGATGGCCTTGTTCGGCTGCACCGGGTAGCCCGTCAGCATGGAGATCAGCCGGGACGTGCGCACGATCTGCTTCGTGTCCACCCCGGTCGAGACGCCGAGCGACGACCCCCGGGTGTGGATGGCCATGACGACCTCCTCGATCGAGCAGTTGCCCGCCCGCTCGCCGATGCCGTTGATGGCACCCTCGACCTGCCGGGCCCCCGCCCGGACGCCGGCCAGGGCATTGGCGACGGCGACCCCGAGGTCGTCGTGGGTGTGGGTCGACCAGACGACGTCACCGGCCCCCTCGACCTCGGCGATCAGGTAGCGGAACAGCTCCGCGTACTCGTAGGGGAGGGCGTAGCCAACGGTGTCCGGGACGTTGCAGGTGGTGGCGCCGGCCTTGATGGCGGCCGAGTAGATGGCGACGAGGTAGTCGGGGTCGCTGCGGGTCGCGTCCTCGGCGGAGAACTCGACGTCGGCCGTGTAGGAGGCGGCTCGGGTGACGCCGGCGATCGTCGCCGCCATGACCTCGTCGGTGGTCATGCGCAGCTTCTTCTCCAGGTGGATCGGGGACGTGGCGATGAAGGTGTGGATGCGGGTCTTCTGGGCGTCCTTGATGGAACCCCAGGCCGTGTCGATGTCGCCGGGGACCATGCGGGCGAGGGCCGCGATCGTCGGTCCCTTCACGTTCTGGGCGACGGCCTCGACGGCGTCGAACTCGGTGGGGGAGTTGATCGGGAAACCCGCCTCGATGATGTCGACCCCCAGGTGGGCCAGTTGGGTGGCGATCTCCACCTTCTCCTTGGCGGAGAGGTTGATGCCGGGGGACTGCTCCCCGTCCCTCAGGGTGGTGTCGAAGATGCGTACATGGTCAGGCATGGCGGTCAGTTCTCCTCTAGGTCATTGCTCGTGCGACTCGGCACCCTCGGTGTGGGCCCCGAGTCGCTTCCTTGCGGGAGCACCCGGGGCCGTCAAAGGACGAGCAGAATCCAGTCCAGGCCCAAAAGGCCCGCTAGAGGAGTGTAAATCCGCGCGGCGTTGCTCATCGCCGCTTCAACCAAGGCATCATGGCTCGCAACTCGGCCCCCACCTGTTCGATCTGGTGGGTCTTGCCTGCTTCCCGCAGGGCGTTGAAATTCTTGGAGCCCGAGTCCATCTCGTCGACGAACTCCTTGGCGAACGCGCCGCTGCGGATGTCCGCCAGCAGCTGGCCCATGGCCTCCCTCGAGGGGGCGCCGACGACGCGCTCGCCGCGGGTCAGGTCGCCGTACTCGGCGGTGTCGGAGATCGAGTGCCGCATGTTCGCCAGACCGCCCTCGTAGATCAGGTCGACGATCAGCTTCACCTCGTGGCAGCACTCGAAGTACGCCACCTCGGGCTGGTAGCCGGCCGCGACCAGGGTCTCGAAGCCGTTGATGATCAGCCGGGTGAGGCCGCCGCACAGCACCGCCTGCTCGCCGAACAGGTCGGTTTCGGTCTCCTCGGCGAAGGTGGTCTCGATGAGGCCGGCCCGGGTGGCGCCGATGCCGTAGGCGTAGGCGATGCCGGTGGCCTTGGTGTTGCCGGTGGCGTCCTGGTGCACGGCGATCAGCGCCGGTGTCCCGATGCCCTCGGTGTAGGTCCGGCGCACCAGGTGGCCGGGTCCCTTGGGGGCGACCATGAAGACGTCGATGTCCGGCGACGGCGCCACCCTGCCGAAGTGGATGTTGAACCCGTGGGCGAATGCCAGGGCGTTGCCCGCCTCCAGATTGGGGCCGATGGCCTCGTCGTAGGCGGCCTTGGCGTGCTGGTCGGGCAGCAGCACCATGACAACCTCCGCCTCGGCGGCGGCCTTCGATGTCTCCAGGACCCTCAAGCCCGCGGCCTCGGCCTTCTCCCACGACGGCGAGCCGTCGCGCAGCCCCACCCGGACGTCGAAGCCGGAGTCCTTCAGGTTGAGCGCGTGAGCGTGGCCCTGTGAGCCGTAGCCGAGGATCGCCACGGGACGGCTCTGCAGCACCGTGGGATCGGCGTCCCTCTCGTAGTACATGGTTGCCATTCGGATCTCCCTTTAGGCGCTTCGGCGGTTCTTCGCTGGTCTCGCTTGTGTCAGTGTCAGACGGCAGCCCGGAGCTGGCGGTCCTTGATCCCCCGTGCACCCCGGGCGAGGGCGATGCGGCCGGTCTTTACCAGCTCGATGATCCCGTAGCTGCGGACGAGGTCCTCGAAGGCCGCCAGCTTGTCCGGCGGCCCCGAGACCTCCGCCGTCACCGAGTCGGTGGTCACGTCGACGATGCTGGCCCGGAACACCTCGGCCAGCTCGAAGACCTGGCTGCGGTTCTGCGCCTCCGCATGGATCTTGATCAGCATCAGCTCCCGCACGACCGAGCCCGTCGGCTCCAGCTCGATGACCTTCAGCACGTTGATGAGTTTGTGGAGCTGCTTGGTCACATGCTCCAGCGGCTTGTCGGGAAGGTCGACCACGATGGTCATGCGGGAGACGTCCGCCGTCTCGGTCGTCCCGACCGCCAGCGAGTGGATGTTGAAGCCGCGGCGCGAGAACAGGCTGGCCACCCGCATGAGCACGCCGGGCTTGTTCTCGACGAGGATCGAAACGGTGTGCTTCACGAGTCCTCCTCTGGTGGGTCCTGGTCGTAGAGCGTGTCGCCGTGGGTCTCGTGATCGGTTTCGAAGGCCGGGCCGAGGATGATGTCGTCGTTGGAGGTGCCGGCCGCCACCATCGGGTAGCAGTTCTCCATGGGGTCGCAACGGAAGTCGATGACCGCGGGCCGGTCGTCGACGCCGCGGGCCTTCTCGATGATGGCGTCGACCTCGTCCGGGCTCTCGCAGCGCAGGCCGACGCAGCCGTAGGCCTCCGCCAGCTTCACGTAGTCGGGGATGTCCCAGCCGAACTTCACCTGGGAGTACCGCTCCCCGTAGAACAGCTCCTGCCACTGCCGCACCATGCCGAGGTAGGCGTTGTTCATGATGCCGATCTTGACGGGGATCTTCTCCACGGCCATCGTCGCCAGCTCCTGGCAGGTCATCTGGAAACAGCCGTCGCCGTCGATGCACCACACCTCGTCGTCGGGCATGGCCACCTTGGCCCCCATGGCCGCGGGCACGCCGAAGCCCATGGCCCCGAGCCCGCCGGAGTTGATCCAGGTGCGGGGGCGCCGGAAGCGGATGAACTGGGAGGCCCACATCTGGTGCTGGCCGACGCCCGCCACGTAGATGCCGTTGCCGCCGGTCAACTCCGAGATGCGGGAGATCACGAACTGGGGCTTCAGCATGCCGTCATCGGGCTGGGTAAACCGGTAGGGGTAGCGGCTCCGCCACTCATCGAGCTGGCGGGTCCAGGCTGCGTAGTCGCCGGTGGCGCCCCGGCCGATCTCGGCCTGCAGCGCGCCGATCAGCTCCTCGATGACCAGCCTGGCGTCCCCGACGATCGGCACGTCGGCATGCCGGTTTTTACCGATCTCGGCGGGGTCGATGTCGGCGTGGATGACCTTGGCGCCGGGCGCGAAGGCCGACAGCTTGCCCGTCACCCGGTCGTCGAAGCGGGTGCCGAGGGCGATCAGCAGGTCGCTGCGCTGCATGGACATGACGGCCGTGTAGTTGCCGTGCATGCCCGGCATGCCCAGGCACCGGGGGTGGTCGTCGGGCAGCACCCCCCGGGCCATCACCGTCGTGACGACGTGGATGCCGGTGAGCTCGGCCAGCTTCTGCAGGGCGGCCCCGGCGCCCGAGGCGATGATGCCGCCGCCGGCGTAGATGATGGGGCGCTCGGCCTCGAGGATCAGGCGGGCCGCCTCCTTCACCTGGCGGACGTTGGGCTTGAGCTTCGGCTGGTAGCCGGGCAGGTCGGGCGCGCTGGCGTCGGTGTACGGGAACTTCGCCTGGAGCACGTCCTTGGGGATGTCCACCAGGACAGGGCCCGGGCGGCCGGTCGAGGCCACGTGGAAGGCGTCGGCGATCGTCTGGGCGATGTCGCCGGGATCCATGATGAGCCAGTTGTGCTTGGTCACCGGCACCGTGATGCCGGTGGCGTCGGTCTCCTGGAAGGCATCGCTGCCGATGGCCCACCTGGGCACCTGGCCCGTGACCGCAACGACCGGCACCGAGTCCATGTAGGAGGAGGCCAGGCCGGTCACCAGGTTCGTGGCTCCGGGCCCCGAGGTCGCCATGCAGACGCCGACCTTGCCGGACGCCTGGGCGTAGCCGTCGGCGGCGTGGGCGGCCCCCTGCTCGTGGCGGGCGAGGATGTGGTGGATCGAGGAGTCGAGCAGCGGGTCGTAGGCCGGCAGGATGGCCCCGCCGGGGATGCCGAACATGTGCTGCACACCCTGGGCCTCGAGCGCCCGCATGAGGGCCTGGGCTCCGGAGATCTCCTTGCTCACGATTTTGCCTCCACTGGGATCGAACTGATCACTCAATCAAACTGATCAACGAAAAAGATCGCTGGCAACAAAAAACCTCTCGGCTCCCGAGAGGTCTGTAGCGCACGCCGGGATATCTGGGCGCGCGCTACGTGAGTACAAGAATGAGGGCGTGAATGTCCCTCAGTGCCCTCCTAGCATCCTGCGAACGCGCCATCTCACTCCTGCATCGACTTCCGGTGGGCAGTTCCCAAAGATTGTGCTGGACATTCGGCGATCCGTCAAGGCGCCGGGCCCTGGTCCCATTGGCTTTTGTTCGAAAAAGGCTGATCTTCCCGATCACGTGGCCTCGGCGGACCGTGCCGCCACCGTGAGTGGTTGCGGTCTCCCCGCCCGAAGGCGACCCTCGCGATCTCTGGTTGTTTCACCGCGAATAGCGCGGTCAAACAACCGAACATCTATGGCTCCCCTATGGCTCCCCGCCAGAAACCGGGCGAAACGGTTGCGGCGGGCTCGATTCTGCCGCCCGACTGACCACGAAGCGTGAGCATCGTCCAACGTCCACGCTCCCGGCCCTTCGTAGACGGCTTTCGCCCGCTCAGACCCTCCGGACCACCACGCCCCGGCGGACGGTGCCGCCCACGACGACCGTGGCGTTGAGGCCCCGCAGGCGCAGCTCACGGGCCATGGGCGAGTTGACGAAGGTGAAGGCATCCCGCCCGAAGCGTGTGTCGAACTTCCAGCAGCCGAGGTGGGGCCGGGCGCTGACCACGATGACTGCCGAGCCGAGGGCAAGGTGCGTGCCGGGCGGAAGGTTCTCCTTGCTGAGGTCGAGGTCGACGTGGAACTGGTCACCGCACAGCGCCCGCCGCTCCGGGTCCACTGCCACCAGGGACGCAACAAGAGCGTTCATCACGGTGAGCTGTTGTTCCAGGAGAGCGGATCCGTCCGGTGTGGCGGCTTCCCCGAACCCGCCAGTTGTCGCCGACGAGCCCCTCCTCGCAGTCGAGCACCGCCTCCTCCAGCACCTCCCGGTCGTTCTCGGTGGGGCGGCGGACGATGAGGTCGAGGGTGCCCTGGTCCCGTGGGGAGCACCGGATGTGGTCGAGCCCGGCTTCGAGTGCGACGCGGCTGAGGTGCTCCATATGCCCCGAGTATGCCTGGGTCACGGGTCGCACCCTGCCAGGGACCCAATTACCATGTGCGCCATGGGTTACGAGCCGGACAGCCGGCCAGGAGGCGACGAGCTGCTGCGGTCACGGCGGTGGGAGCCCTCCTCGTGCTGCTGACCTGCTGGGGTGCCCAGGGCCTGTTCCGGCGCCGCCAATGACCTCGGGCAGCTCGTCGTGTTCGGCGGCGCTACGATACTTGTGATGCCCCTCGATCCTGCCCTCCGGGCTGCCCTCGAATCCGTGCTTGCCGCCACGCCGGACAACGCCGCCGTGCGGCTGCACCTGGCCTCCCTCCTGGCCGAGGAGGACCCCGCCGCGGCCCTCGACCACGCCTCCAGGGTCCTGACGGCGCAGCCCGACCACCGCCAGGGCTTGGAGGTCGCTGCCCGGGCCGCCCGCGCCGCAGGCGACGCCGCTCTCGCCGCCGCCTACGAGCGCCTGCTCGCAGCCTTGAACGGCACGCCGCCCGCCGATTCGACCCAGGCCCACCACTCGCCGGGCCCCGCTCCAGCTCCGGCCCCCGCTCCAGCTCCGGCCCCCGCTCCAGCTCCGGCCCCCGCTCCGGCCCCCGCTCCTGGTCCC
>WNFB01001570.1_pt1 | contig 28517 bp, 25 predicted proteins | sample 5400501 | NCBI WGS metagenome assembly WNFB01 (sample SAMN13153341, study PRJNA577476) | soil metagenome | isolation source: 200 cm saprolite under Douglas fir tree site 2 hole 1 | place: USA:California | collected 2015-04-18
GGAGGCTGCCGCTACCGAACCCCGAAGTTCACCGCGGCGCCAACAGTTACTTTTTCTCCGGGGGCGGGATTTTGCGAGACAATCATGCTGCCGGGCGATGGGGCAGAGGCTGGCGACACAGGTGGCGTCGCCGACGGAGGACTCTCGGGCGACGCCGGGGCAGCTGTCACCGTTCCCAGACGCAGCCCGGCTTCCTGCAATGCCAGCGTCACGCTGCCCAGGGGTTGTCCGACGAAGCTGGGCATCAGGAGAGCCTCCGGTAGCGGGGGTTCGGCGACCAGCAAACTGATTTTCGGAGCGGAGACGCCGCTGGCGTTGGGTGGCGGCGCCTGCGACAAGATCAGGCCCTCGGGGGCGTCAGGCAATCGCATTTGCGCTATTGCGCCGACGTCCAAGCCACGACGGCGGATGTTGATGTTGGCGATGCGTTGGCTCTGGCCCATTACGTTGGGGATTTCGACGCGCTGTGGGCCCAGGCTTTCGGCCACGCGAACCTGCCAGCCACGCCGAACCTGGCTCCCGGCGCGGGGAACTTGGGAGAGAATTTTCCCCTCCGGCACCATGGGACTGTAGTACTGGCGTTCGACGTTGATTTCTAATCCGCTTTGTTCAGCCATCATCCGAGCGGCCGCAGGGCTCTTGCCCACCAGGTCCGGGACGACGACTTCATGGCCGTGGATGGCCAGGCGCATGGCGGTAAGCGCCGAGACCAGAGCCACAACCAGCAATACCAGTGCCAGCAGAATCAGGCGGAAAAAGGACTTCATCAATCGCGATTATAGACTTGGGTCACTTGAGTTGCCGGTCAAGCTCCGCAAGCTGCGGGCATAAACTACTGATGCTCTGTCATCTGATCCGCTTCGGGACCAACTCCGCTCGAGCACGCTCTCTTGTAGTGCGGACGACCTATACTGGTTCAGGTACCCCATGCACCAGACCGACATCGCTCCGGTAAACGCGCCCTCGGAGACTGACCTTCTTACCGCGCTCCGGCGTTACTGGGGGTACGGTACGTTTCGGCCTTTGCAGCAGAGCATTGTGGGCAGCCTGCTAAGCGGACGCGACACCTGCGTGGTGATGCCGACCGGCGGCGGGAAATCTCTGTGCTACCAGTTGCCAGCAGTAATGTTGGGACGCACGGCAGTCGTGGTATCGCCGTTGATCGCGCTAATGCAGGACCAATCCGCGCAACTGGCACAGATGGGAATTCCGGCCGGGGTGTTGAATAGTTCTTTGCCCAACGAAATCCAAGCCCAGGTGATGCGCCGGGCATCACACGGTGATTTCCGCTTGCTGTATCTTTCCCCGGAACGGCTGGCGCGTGCCGACACCATTAGCTGGCTGGGGAGTGTCCCGATCGCGTTCTTCGCGATTGACGAGGCCCATTGCATCTCGGAGTGGGGGCATGAGTTCCGTCCCGAATACCGGCAACTGAGCCGGCTGCGCGCGCATTTTCCTGACCACCCTATCGCGGCCTTCACGGCCAGCGCAACCAAGCGGGTGCGTCACGACATTCTTCACCAGCTGCAACTGCGTGATCCGCACAAGTACATTGCCAGTTTTCACCGGTCGAATTTGCGGTATCTGGTGAAGGAGTGCAAGGCGGGCGAGCAACCGAGCCTCCTGCTCCGCACCTTGCGCAATTACCAGGACCGTAGCGTCATTGTCTACGCGCCGACCATCGCCAAGGTGAAAGACACGATTGATTTTCTCGAGGATCAGCAGATTTCCGCCATCGGCTACCACGGAAAGATGGACGCCACGGAGAGAAGGAAAAACCAGGAACGCTGGATGTCGGACGAAGTGCGAGTGCTGGTAGGCACGATCGCCTTTGGCCTGGGCATCAACAAGGCTTCGGTGCGGGCGGTGGTGCATCTCGCGCTGCCCAAATCTATCGAGCAGTACTACCAGGAAGCGGGACGCGCCGGGCGCGACAGCCACCCTGCCGATTGCATCCTGCTGTGGCAGAAGCGGGATGCGGCGCTGCTGGCCTACTTTGCCGATCAGATTGTTGATCCGGCCGAGAAACAGCGAGCCTGGCAGCGCTACCATGCCATCCGCGGGTTTGCCGAGTCGAAGGGCTGCCGCCATCGGCAGATTTGTTTGCACTTTGGCGAGAATCCGAAGTGGCAGACCTGCGGCGGGTGCGACTCCTGTGGGTGTGAGTCCGAGTGGTTGGTGAAGTCGATCAAGACGGCGCAGCGGTCTCAGCCTGCGTTGATGGCGCCGGCTGCGCCTGCGGCCAAGGCCGCAATTCTAGATTTTGACTCCGAATTGCGCGAGTACCTCCGAGAATGGCGGCAGGCGGCGGCCAAGCAGCAGGGCGTCCCAGCTTTTGTCGTGATGCACGATAGCTCGCTTGATGAGGTCTGCCGCAAGCGGCCGGGTTCGATCCCCGAGTTGCTGCGCATTTCAGGTTTTGGCGAGTACAAGGCCCAGCTGTATGGAGAACAGATTTTCGCCGTCCTGAAACGATTTCGCAGCCGCGCCCGAGCCCAGGCGCTTCCGGAGACAATGCCACGCCGGGCCCGGGGGGGAAGTGGTTTATGATGGTGAGTCTCAAATAAGAATCACGTTGCCAGTCGCAATCTCCATGAGAGGTTCGCCCGAGGTGCCAGCATGAGCACTACTTTTGTTCCCGCTGAGAAGTTGCGCTTGAGCCGCGAGGAAATCAATCGCAAGCAGAAGGAATACATCTTCCCTTCGGTGTCGACTTACTACTCCGATCCGCTTCCCATGGATCACGCGCTCATGCAGCACGTGTGGGATGTGGGGGGCAAGAAGTACCTCGACTTTTTCGGCGGCATTGTCACCATCAGCGTGGGGCACTGCAATCCGCGCGTAATCTCGCAAACCAAGGCGCAGATCGACCGTATGCAGCACGTGTCGACGTGTTTCCCCAATGAGCCGATGGTCAACCTGGCGGAAAAGCTGGCCCAGATCACGCCCGGAGCGCTGAAAAAGTCGTATTTCACTAACAGCGGCACGGAAGCCAATGAAACCGCGATCCAGGTGGCGCGCATGCACACCGGGAACTTGGAAGTGGTGGCACTGCGGCACGGCTATAGCGGTCGCTCGTCGCTCACCCGCGGACTCACCGGCATGAACACCTGGCGCAAGGGCACGATTGAAGTTGGACTTGTACACGCGATGAATCCGTATTGCTATCGCTGTCCGCTGGGACTGAAATATCCCGAGTGCGAAGTCGCGTGTGCAAAAGATATTGAGAACGTGATTCAGTTCTCAACCTCGGGTCGTATTGCCGCGTTTCTCGCGGAGCCGATTCAGGGTGTGGGCGGTTTCATCACGCCACCGAAGGAGTATTTCAAGCTGGCTTTCAGTATCGTGAAGCAATACGGTGGCGATTTCATCTCCGATGAAGTACAGACCGCTTGGGGGCGCACGGGCCGCAAGTGGTTCGGCATCGAGCATTGGGAAGTTGAGCCCGACATGATTACCGCGGCCAAGGGACTGGGCAATGGCGTGCCGATCGGACTGACAGTGGCCAAGCCCGAAATCGCAGACTCTTTCCAGGGACTGACGATCTCGACGTTCGGAGGCAATCCCGTCACCAGCGTCACCGCCAAAGCCGTGATCGACATCATCGAGGAAGATGATTTGCGGGAGAATGCCGCGGTCGTGGGCGCGTATTTCCGGCAGAAGCTCGAGGAACTGCAAGCGAAGCACGCGATCATCGGCGACGTGCGCGGCATGGGGCTGATGCAGGCTCTGGAACTGGTGGAAGACCGCACGACCAAGAAGCCGGCCTCCGCCGGCACCAACGCATTGATGGAAGAGGCGCGTAAGCGTGGCTTGCTGGTGGGGAAGGGAGGATTTTACGGCAATGTGATCCGCATGTCGCCGCCTCTGAACATTTCGAATGCGGATGTGGATGAGGCCGCCGGGATTCTGGATGAGAGTTTTGCGGCGCTAAAGCAGAAGTAAAACGGCCGAGCTTTCGCTCGGCATGGACGGGTCCCTTCGACTTCGCTCCAGGCCGGCTCCCACTCGCCCCCCGCGGACTGGGATGACTAATGGGTCTCTTCTTCCGGCGGTGCTGTATCTGGCGTGTCCACTGCGCGCGGGGCTGAATTTGGTGTGGGCTCTGGCGGCTGGAACTCTCCTGAGTCTTTTCCCTCCAGCGCCACCTTCATGAAATCCATCCAAATGGGCAAGGCGGCACGGGCCCCACTTTCTTTTGCGCCGAGAAATTTTTTCTCGTCGTAGCCAATCCACACCCCGCAGGTTAGGGACGGCGAGAAGCCGACGAACCAGGCGTCTGTAAAGTTATTGGTGGTCCCGGTTTTTCCTGCCAGCGGATATTTCAAGCTGGCCGCAGCGATCGCCGTGCCGTGCAGCACCACTTCCCGCAGCATGGAAGTCATGGTGCGCGCAGTGCGGGCGCTGACCACATCCTTCACGTCGGGAAAATTTTCCTCCAGGGTGCGGCCTTCATAGTCTGTCACTTTGGTGATGTAACGCGGGCTGATGTGCACACCATCGTTGGGAAAGACGCTGAAAGCCGAAGTCTGCTCGATGGGGGTGACTTCGACTGCACCCAGGGCGATGGGCAGGTAAGGCGGGATGTTGGAGGTAATGCCGAAGCGATGGGCGTAGTCGATGACGGTCTTGATCCCGACGCTATCAGCCAGCTTCAGCGCGGGGATGTTGCGCGACTGCGCCAGAGCGCGGCGAAGGGTAATCGTTCCCTCGAACTTTTCGTCGTAATTGTGCGGCTCGTACGGAGGGCCGGAAGGCGTTGGAAACGTGACTGGCGCGTCGACGATGGTGTCGTCCGGAGTGGCGCCGCGGTCGATGGCGGCAGTGTAGACATAGGGTTTGAAGGACGACCCCACTTGACGAAGTGCCTGGGTAGTACGGTTGAATTTGGAAAGATTGAAATCGCGTCCGCCGACCATGGCCTTGATCTCGCCGGTGGCATTGTCAATCGCAACCAGCGCGCCTTGCGCGCCGGAGTCCTCTTCCAGGCTGACCCGCGCCTTGCCATCGGGGTTCAACGAAAGCGCCTTCACGTAAACGATGTCGCCGCGTTGCAGGATGTTCTGCAGCTTGCCATGGGTCCAGGCCACGTCTGCAGGCGCCAGGATGGCTGAGTAGCGGCCGAATTTAATCGTGGCTAATGTTGGCGAGACCGCTACCACCACAGCGTGGACATAGCTGTTGACCTCGGGTCCGCTATCCCAGTCCGGGTGCTGGTAATTGGCCAGTGTCACCTCTCGGGTTAGAACATTCTGGAGATGGCCCTTCCAGCCGTGGCGCCGTTCGTAAGCGGCCAGGCCCTCGAACACGGCTCGGTTAGCGGCACGTTGCAGATCCATGTTCAGCGATGTGTAGACCTTTAGGCCGCCTTCATGCACCTGGTCACTGCCATACTTGCCTTCGAGATAGCGCCGAATTTCCTCGACGAAATATGGAGCCAGGGAATCGGGATCGTGGGCCACTTCCAGGCGGAGGGGCAGATCACGAGCCCCTGCCGCCTGCTGCGCCGTGATCATGCCATCCTCGAGCATGGAATTGATCACCAGATTGCGGCGCTTGAGGGCGTGCTCAGGATGAGTGATCGGCGAGTAGTAGGACGGTGATTTAGGCAGACCCGCGAGCAGGGCGGCTTCATCGAGGCTCAGTTGCTTGGCAGGCTTGCTGAAATAAAACTGGGAAGCGGCTTCGAACCCGTACACTCCGTGACCGAGGTAGATCTGGTTGGCGTAAAGAGTGAAGATTTGCGGCTTGGTGAAGCGGCGTTCGATTTGGACTGCCAGCAGAGCTTCCTGAATCTTTCGATGAAAGGAGCGGTCGGGTGAGAGGAAAAGATTGCGCGCCAACTGCATGGTGAGGGTGGAAGCGCCTTGCACCCGGCCGCCCGAACGGATATCGCGATAGGCCGCTCCCGCGATCCGCCAAACGTTGATGCCCCAGTGCCGGTAGAAATCCTTGTCTTCGATGGAAATCAGCGCCTGGCGCAGGATCTGGGGATAGTCGTCGTAGGCAGCGACCACCCGGCGCTGCAGCGCGAAGGAGCCTATGGTGCGTCCCTGATCGTCGTAAAGCTCGGTGATGGAACTGGGGCGGTAGTGCTCGAGTTGGTCCACCTGCGGGAGATCGGTCGAGTAGACCAGTAGAAGCCCAGCGGTGGCGCCAACCAGAGCTGACACCAGCACCATCAGGCCGATCAGCAGGCGGCCCACCATCCTGCTTTCGGGAGTTTTCGCCGCGGCTGATTCTTGTAGCGGAAATTTCACTAGGAATGAATCGTCGTTGGTCGCCCGTTGTTGGCCAATACTCTTTGGTCTCTAGCCGACACACGAGGTTATTATCGGACGCCTTAGGAGCCAAACAGAATCGCGCGCCTGAGGCGCGCGATTCAGACCAACGACCAACGACCCATGTCTAACTCGCCTTACTTTTAAGCACCTGAATGGCTTTGTGCAGTTGTTCGTCCTGCTGTGGAGGCTGCTTCTTTTCCTCGTCAGCTGGAACGGCGTTGTCATCGTCGTCGGGAAGCGCTGCGTCATCGTCGCTATCGGCGACCACGATATTCGGAGTCACCGCACTATCCTGAATCGCCTTGCCGCTGGGCGAGTAGTACTTGGCCACTGACAAGATCAGTGCCGAGCCATCGGGAAGCGGGATTGTCTTCTGAACCGAGCCGTCGCCGAAGGTTTTATCCCCCACAACGTCGCCGCGGGCATTTTCCATAACCGCCGCGGCCACGAGCTCGGCCGCTCCGGCCGTCCCCTTGTTCACCAGCACCGCCAGGGGCAGATTGGTGATGGCCTTGGTGGCGTCCGCGTTGAATGCTTCTCGAGGATACTTCTGGCCTTGCAGATAAGTGATGGTGCCGTGATTGAGAAACAAGTTGGCGACAGCGATGCCTTCCGATTCGTCACCCTCGGCGCAGTTACGCAGGTCGAGGATCAGCTTCTTGGCCCCCGACTTCTGCAACGCGCGGACTTTGGCCGCGACTTCCTGCGCCTTGCCCTTGTTGAAAGCGTCCACGTGGATGTACGCGATGCCATCCTCGACCATTTTGTCGGTCACCGCCGGCACGTTGACGATATCCCGCGTGATCACTGTCTTCTGCGGTTCTGCGCGACGGGCCCGAACCACGGCTACGTTCAGGTTCGAGCCAGGTTGACCCTGCAGAAGATTGTGGATTTCCGCGAGCGACATTTCGCGCGTACTCTTGCCCTCGATGGCTTCAAAGATATCGCTGGCTTGAATGCCGGCTTTATCGGCCGGACCTCCGGGAATGACCGAGATGACGGCGGCGTAGCCGAAGCGTTTGGAAACCGCCGCTCCGATTTCGCCCTTGGCTTCGGTTTGATTGGACTTGAACTCCTTGAACTCAGCGGCTGTCAGATAGCTGGAATTCGAGTCTAGCGATTCGAGCAGACCGTGCAGTGCCCCGTCAGTCACAGCGGGAATGTTGGGCTCCTCGACATACTCGCTGCGCACTCGCGAAAGCACCTCGCTATACACTTGCAGCTGCCGGTACGAGCCATCGTTGTTGGAGGCGCGAACGCCATCCAAACCACCCACCGCCATGAACAGCAGAACAGCGGCGGAGGAAATCACAATTGCGGCCTTGGTCTTTATCGACATCGGTTTTGATCTTCTTTGGAAGAGGAATTAATCCCTGCTCTAGCGGCTACCGGAATATTATATCTTCATTTGATGCAGGTTTCCCGTTGTTTGCTCCGGCATTAATGACCTTCGGTAACGCGTAAGGCGCGTTCCGGCTCTGCGCATCGCCGGCGGTAGGCACTCGGATAATAAGGACTTAGCCTTACGCCCTGGTTCATAGCGGTTTGGTGTATATTTCTTCGGTTTCGAAAGGTAGCCATCATGCGATTGCGTTGGGCATTAGTCGTCGTGGCCACGGCCGCGGTGCTGGCGGCCATGGTTCCGGCCGCGCCAGCTCAGTCGGGCGAGTGGAAACAGCTGTTTGATGGGAAAGATCTGGTGGGGTGGAAGCACGTTGGCCCCGGCGAGATGACCGTCGAAGATGGGTTGATCCACACGCATGGCGGGATGGGGTTGCTCTACTGGACGGGAGGAAAGCTGGGCGATTGCGTGATCCGCGTGGTGTTCAAGATGCGCGATCAGAACGATAACTCCGGAGTCTACATCCGCATTCCCATCGAGCCCCGCGAGGCCTGGATGCCGGTGCACTACGGTTACGAAGTGCAGATCGACAATGAGCCAGAGAAATCGAATGAGGACGATTATCACGTGACCGGCACGCTGTATTCGCTGACCAAGCCGCTGGCCCGCCCCGGCAAGCCCGGGCCGGAGTGGAACATCATGGAGATTACCCTGGACGGTCCGCACACAACCGTGGTAGTGAACGGGGTGAAGGTGACCGAGTTTACCGAGGGCAATCCAGTGCCGGCCAAGAAGTTCGATTTCGAGCCGGAACGTGGGCCGCGTCCGCAGGAGGGCTACATCGGCCTGCAGAATCATAGCGACAATGACGTCGTATTCTTCAAGGAAGTCGCGATCAAGATGCTGAAGAAATAGGTGGTTGCAAGTTCCGCAGTTCAAGCCTTTAAATATTCAAATCCTGCAATTCAGTCTGGAGGCTGGACGAAGATGAATAGGAATCGCTTCTCCCGTCGTGAATTCATTGGAATCGGCGCGGCTGCCGCCGGGGCGTCGCTTGGCCTGAAGACCATCCTGCTTGATCCCGACCCGCTCTGGTCCCTGCCGCAAGCCATGGCACCCAGCGATCGGGTGCGCTTTGGCATGATCGGGATCGGAATGCAGGGATCGGGACTGCTTACCAACTCGATCGAACTGCCGGGAGTGGAATGCGCCGCGGCCTGCGATCTTTATGACGGACGTCATACCCTGGCCAAGGAGATTGTCCGCCCCAATCTACCTACCACCCGGCGCTATCACGAATTGCTGGAGAACAAGGACATTGATTGCATCGTCGCCGCCGTTCCGGACCACTGGCACAAACAGATTGTGGTGGCGTGGAGATGGCTGCGGCAGCAATGAAAAGCGGACGCATCGTACAGGTCGGCTCGCAGCGCGTAAGTTCGGTCATCTGCGCCAAAGCCAAGGAATTGGTGACGCAGGGAGTGCTCGGCGATCTGATGCTGGTGGAGGGATCGCTCGGGCGTAACGATCCAACCGGGGCCTGGGAATATCCGCCGCCGACTGATCTCTCGCCGCAGACGCTGGATTGGGATACCTGGCAGGGAACCGTACCCAAGCGGGACTTCGATCCCTTGATCTTCGCGCGCTGGCGTTGCTGGAAGGAATATGGGACCGGCGTGGCCGGAGATCTGCTGGTGCATCTGGTGAGTGGCATGCAATATGTGCTTGGTATCAATGAGCCGCCCAAGCGAGCGATGGCCATGGGAGGAATCCTGCGCTGGAAGGATGGCCGGAACATGCCGGACGTGCACTGCACATTGTTTGAGTACGGCGAGGTTCCGGTTTACATGCGGCTGAGTCTGGGCACGGAGACTCCGGAAACCTACCGCTTTCAGGGTTCGAAAGGCATCCTGGAACTGACCGAATTCAATCTCACCTACACTCCGCAAGCAGGCGTGGATACGGGTCCCAGCTATTACGCCTCGGGTTTTCCGCGTGCCATGCGCGAGGAGTATTTCAAGAAATGGCACCAGGAACACGATGCCACGCCGGGCAAGGAACCGGCCATGGAGGGGTTCAGTTATCGTAGCGTTTCCTGGGACGAGGAAAAACCACACTTATGGAATTACTTCCAGGCGGTGCGGACGCGAAAGACGGTGGTGGAGGATGCAGTGTTCGGTCATCACGCAGCACTGGCGTGTCATATGTCGAATCAATCGTACTTCCGAAAGAGCGCAGTGACCTGGGACGCGGAATCGAAGAGCATAAAGAGCTAGAGAAGCAGTCATCAGTCTTGTGTCGTCAGCCATTTCAGCGTAGCGCCGGGGTCCCGGCGCTACGAAACCAAGGCTGACCACTAGTTACCCGACCTTTATCGAGATGTCGGTGTGGGTTTTGTTGGCTGGCGGCCGAAGACTCACAACCGATGACTGTTTGGTCCGCGCAGTTCCCCCACCACCCGGCCCATTTCACTCTGTTGGAACAATCTTATTCCGGCGATCCCCGCCGCGCCCGCTTGCATGCAGGCCACCGCGTTCTGTGCCGTGATACCACCAAGAGCGAGGACGGGAATCTTCTCGCGGCACGCCTGGCGCAATGCGTCGAGGCCAGCAGGGCGAGCATCCGGGGCGGCCTTCTTGTCAAAAATCGGACCAAAGACAGCGAAATCGGCGCCATGGGCCGCGGCGCCGGCAACTTCGGTTGGCGTGTGACAGGAGACGCCAACGGTTACGCGGGCGAAGGCGCCCGCGCCACATTGAGTCCAAATCTCTCTGACTTCAGCGGAGGAAATGTCGTGAGCGCGCAGATGCACGCCGTTGGCGCCACAGGCGAGGGCAATGTCTGTGCGGGAGTTTATTAGAAGTTCAGTTTTTAGTTTTTTGTTCCCGGTTCTCAGTTCACCGATGATCGCCACGACTTCACGGGCGAGCATTTCGAGTTTGCGTGGGGAGAGGTCTTTCTCACGTAGTTGGACATAGTCCACACCGCAGCGGGGAGCCTGGGCAATTTTTTCGAGCAAGCAGCGGCGGCGAGACCCATCGTCACCGGGAAATTGGGAGCGATCGGTGATGTAGTAGAGAAGCAAATTCAGTCGCGGTCTTCAGTCGCGGTCTTCAGTCGCGGTCTTCAGTCGTCGGTCTTCAGTCTTCAGTCACTGTCCATGCTGACGACTGAAGACTGTTATGGGTTCGTCTTGGCGATTTCCGGGACCACCTCGCCGGTTCGCTTCGGTTGCGGGGGGGCAAGGTGGTATTTAGCCAGCCCGTCGCGAAGAAATTCGAAGCCCTCTTCGGGCGAGTCCACCATGCGGAACAGATCCAGGTCTGCCGGGGAGATAGTGCCCGCGTCAACCATGACCTCGAAGTTGATCAAGCGCTTCCAGTACTCGCTGCCATAGATGACCACCAAAAGTTTCTTGGCCAGTTTCTGGGTCTGAGCCAGGGTCAAGATTTCAAAAAGCTCGTCCAGCGTGCCGAAGCCGCCGGGAAAGATCACCAGGGCTTTAGCCAGATAGGCGAACCAGAACTTGCGCATGAAGAAATAATGGAACTCGAAGTTGAGCGCGGGCGTGATGTAAGAATTCGGATTCTGCTCGAAAGGCAGATTGATGTTGAGGCCAATGGTTTTTCCGCCCGCTTCATGAGCGCCCAGATTCGCAGCCTCCATGATGCCGGGTCCGCCGCCGGTGGTCACGACAAAGCGATGCCTGCGGGCTGGAATCTGGATTGACCACCGGGTCAGTAGGAATGCCAGACGGCGCGAATCTTCGTAATAGCGCGCCATGTCCACAGAGGCCAGCGCCTTTTTTCGTTCGTCCGAGGGCTGTACTCCAGATGTTTTCTCCAGTTCCGAGAGATTCTCGTGGGCGTCCGAGTGGCTGCGAAATCGGGCCGAGCCGAAGAATACGACAGTGTCCTGGATCTGTTCACGCCGGAAGCGAGCGAGCGGTTCCATGTATTCGGAGAGGATGCGCAAAATACGGCCATCCGGACTGTTCACGAAGGGTTCGTTTTGATACGCCAGAGGCGCAGGTGTGAGTTTACTTTCACCCATGAGGTTGTCTTTCCGTCAGTGCCGATTTGCTTCGTGGTAGTGAACAGCTTCCCCAAATCCGATCCAGATATCCAGCAATCCCAGGCCGCTGCACAGGCCGCGAACAAAGCCGTTGGAAACGAAGGTCCGCAACCCGGGAGAGCCGAGCAGGAAGTGGTTATCTGTCCATTCCGGCCTCCAGGGCAGGATAAGGAGAAGAACTCCCATGGCCGCGCAAACAAATACTAACAACAGGACCAGAACGCGATGCAGCCAAAGCTGGACACGTGTATGACGCAGGAGCTCACCATCGAGGGGCGGGTTCTTCGAACCACCGTCCTGAACCGCCTCCGGCGGCAGCTTCGCCTCCGGAGAATCGGTGGAAACTTTGTCCATGGGAGAATTGGGGCTTGATGTCACGCTACGCCCCCATGGGGCGCGCATGCCAAGGAATGGTTCTTTTCCGCCCACGCCGCCAAGCTCAAGATAAAACCCATTCTGTCATTCTACGACTTCAGGGCTTTAATGCGCTCAGCCACATCCCGATAGTCGATGTTGCTGCCGTACACTTCCATGAAATGATTCAGCGCCACAGGTTTGTTGCCTGCGGCTTCATAGGAAGAGGCCAACTCATAGTTTAGGGCGGTGCGGGTTTCTTCATCAATGCCAGGCAACTTTAGCGCGCGCTCATACCAACGGATGGCCGCCTCGGGCACTCCTTTGTCGAGGAAGCATTGGGCCAGCCAGGTATAGGTCTGCATCAGTTGTGGGAAATCATGGCCGCGGTCCACGGCCTGGCAGACCTTCTGCAACTCGCCGATCGCTTCGTCCAGTAAGCCCATTTCGCGGAAGGCCACGCCCAGGTTGTAGTGGGTCTCGGGATCTTCCTGGGTGTTGGCCGCGTCGTCTTCAAGTTCCTGCTTGAGCTCGCCAAACATGTCTGCCAGGTCCACGCTAGCGGCATCCAGTTTAGGGGTAGCGGGAGAGACTTCGGGAGCAAGCGTTCGCTTTTTGGTCGGTTGATAGGTGAAGGTCGGGGAGGCGGCGACGGCTGCAGCCTCCATGGCCGGGGCCGGAGCGGCAGCTCCGCCCGCATGTCCGGAGGTTGCTACAACTGACTGGGATCCAGTTCGGGGTTGCGATTCCGTCCCCTGTGGCGGTGGCGCTGGCGGCAAGAAGCCGTCGCCCAGCGAAGCCTCCAGGTCGGAGACGAACCCGCCCAATACGCCCGCGGGCTCCGCTACCGGCTTGGTTTGAGCATACTCTGCCCGGGCCGGCTCGGGAGCGGGAATCATCGTGCGAGTGGGCATCCTGGGCAATAATTCTTTCCCCGCAGTGGCGTCAAGAGCGGGATGAAGATCAGAAACAAACTCCCTGTCAACTACCGGCCCGGATTGCGCCAGGGAAGGTATTCCGGTTCCTTCCGCAGCTGGAACCTCATCTGTGTCTTCGACGGAAATTTCCTCTACCGGGTCAGCTTGCCTCGAGTTGGCATTTGCGTCGGCGGCCTCAATTTCCTGCCAGATCGACGCCAGCTGCGCGGCCCCAGGTCTTAGCTTCTCAAGCTTGGCGAAGACCACGCGAGCCTGTTCGGCCATGGAGTGCGCCAAATAAAAGCGAACCTCTTCGACAGTCTCGGTAACGGCTTCATCTTGGAGTTGGGCACCTTCGGCAGATTCCCGGGCAACCGAGGCCACGGCCGGTCGATCCGAGACCTCGCCCTCCCACTCTGCGGAAATGTCGATTTCACTCGCGGCTGCGGGCGGTTCTGTATGGACTTCAAATTCGCTGGATTCCGGGATGGTGGAGGCCGCCGCCTTGTGAAAAAAGAGTCCGGAGACTGAAGGTCCAGCCGCAGGAGCCGGGTCGGCAGCATCAGCGTAATCGGCGGCAGGATCGAAGGTCGCCTGTGTCGCCTGTTCAATCGCCGTAGACTCAATCGGCGCAGCTGACGGAGTCTTCGTCGGTGTCGCCTCGACCGCCTTGTTAGAAGTGCGCTCTTCGTATTTGTCAGCCAGCTCTTTATAGCGCGTGGCTTCGTCCGGGTGTCCCGCGTCGTGGTAAAGCTGTTCCAGATTGCGGCAGCAAACGGCGGCTTCGTGGAAGCGGCCGGCCCTTGTGTGCAAGGCTGCTAAACGCTGGTTCAGGCGCAGGTCGCGAGGGGCTTTGGGCAAAGCGGATAGTAACGGCCCCAGTGCCTTTGCCGGCATGTTATAGGAAACGAATAGTTCGGCATCGGTCAAAGCGGCGCGTACAGTCAGGGCGATGTCGTCGGCATAGCGTTGGTCGATAAAAGGCGCAGTGGCTTCGAGTTCCTCCACCAGGACCGCACCCTCCTCCGCCGTGATCAGTCTTGTGCCGGTGGCGCCAACGCCAAGTTTGGCCAGCACTTGCTGATAGTTGCGGGCGTGTAACTGATTCTGAGGCTCCAGCTGTGTCAGCTTCAGATAGTAGTCACGGGCTTTCTCAAGATCTCCGGAATGCACGCAAGCATGCCCGAGCAATTCGTAAATCTCGGTCATGTGAGTGCTATCGCCCGCTTTCTGGGAAAGCTCGAGGATCGTCTCCAACGCCGGCGCATTTTCGCGCATATGCCCAATGAGGGAATGCAAGGTTTCGAGAACTTTTGCCGAATCCGTGGACACCAGACGATCGCAATAGAGTTGGTAGACCTGCAGAACTTCCGTGAAGTGTCCGGCAGCCATGAGCGCGTCGGCGTAGCCGGTAGTCGCGCCCGTGTCGTTGTGGACCATGCACAATTTTGCTGCCAGCGTTCCCGCTTCGGGCAAGCGTCCGCTCTGCAGGTAGGCTTGCATCAGCGCGCGCAGTCCCTCGGGATGGGTGTCGAGGTCCGCTACCTTCTCCAGGTTCTTGACCGTGCCCGCCATGTCGCCGGAATCGAACGCGTTGCGGCCGCGCAGCAGCAGGGCCTGGCTGTTGCTCGGGTCCAAAGTCAGCATGCGGTTCAGGATTTCTTCGGCGGGAGCCAGTTGACCCCGGGAACGGAGGCTGTCGGCGGCTGCGGCGAAGAGCTGCCAGGCTTCCGTCTTTTTATTGAGCCGGATATAAACCTCGGCCAGGCGGGTGCGCATGGCGACGTTTTCCGGATCCATTTCCAACGTCTTCTGGAAAATCCGGACTGCCTGCTCCAATTCGCCGGAACGCAGAAACTCTTCCGCGACCTGAAGGTATTGTGCCCGGGCATCATTAAAGAGGCCCTGCTGGGTATAAAGCTCGGCCAAGCGAAGCACAATCTCCAAGGTAGGTTTCAGCTTGGTGAGCTTCTTGTACATGGCGATGGCTTTGACGGTGAAGCCTTGAGCAGCATAGGCGTCGCCAACGCTCTTGAAAGATTCGATCGCCTTGTCGCTCTGGCCGAGACGGGCGTAGAGGTCCCCAATGGTGTTGGAGACGGTGAGTTCCTTGGGGTCAGCTTTGAGGACCTTTTCGTACTCAGCGATGGCATTTTGCAGTTTGCCCTGCTGGACGAACTTCTCCGCAGCACTGAGAGCTTTCTGTTTGTTGAAACCAAAACCGAACGCCATATGCTTGCTGACTCCAGCTCCGGTCCACCTCCCGCCAGAAAAACATCTTCCTTGGGAAGCTCGACCGACGGGTTGGCCATCCGATCGGCCATGTCTGCCGATCATACGAGGGATGGTCTTTCGGACAAGGGTCATTGTAAGACGGGTTACCAAGAATCGTATGGTTACTAAGGGTTACCGAAAGGGAGTGTACGACCGAGTTAAGACCAGAACCAGGCAGCTAAACAGAAGCAGCACAAGCACTCGCGCTGAAACACGCTTCCGGCGACACCATGGGCGGTGGGGGCTCGGCCCAAAAACCATCAGGTTCCGGCATGTCTATCTTCTCCAAGACTTAAGGATGGCGAAACAGAGAAGGCCATGCCAGCGCGGCTTTCCGCAATGGTGTCCTACGCAGCCACTACTGCTAAGGTGCGGATTCTTGTAATATTTCCCCCAAGCAACGGTGGGCGCGCCGGAGTTGGGCACCCTTGGAGAATATCTCGTTTCGCGACTTTCAGCTCATACCTACGGGAAACAAGGAACGCAGTTCGGCCCAGGACATCCTTCTATTCTGCGGCGGCGGGGAAGACTATGGGCAGATGGCTTACGTGGGTATCGCACCAGCGTTTGACGGGCTGGGCGTGTTCCGAGTGTGGATGGACTTTTCCGGTTCCGTCGTTGCTAACCAATCAGGAAGCCAAGAGCGCTTACGACCGGCTGGCTTCGGCTCAATTCCAGGTTCACGATTGCGCGGCGCATGGCCAACCGGCCCGAGTCGCGGATTCTGAAAGCTTCACCGCGCGCGCGAGGAAACTGGTCAGCCGAGGCTTTAAGCCGAAGGATGCGGCTGAGATTACTTTGCAGGAAATCATATTTGAAAACCGCAGCAATCCAGCCGCTGCCAAAAAAGCTCGGGATGACGCGGAAGACTTTCTCCGCCATGTGAAGGACGGACTGATTTGAGGAGACAGCCGTTGATGTGACGGACGGGATGAAGACGCTTCCCGGCAAGTCACTCAGTGGCGTCAGTCATTATCTGCCAGCTAATCCCAAATAACCCACTTCAAGTACTGGTCCACCTGACGTTTTCGATGTGGGGTCAACTTCGCCCTCAGACGCGCTCGGCCTGGGGCGGGAGTAGCAGAGCTTCAGGCCTGCTACTCCGCTCCCTCCCTTATTGCTGTTTGCCGGCCTGACGCTGCGGCGTGAACGTGGAATCTCCGCCGAGCAGCAGAGCCGCAGGGTTCTCAGGTTCCGCGATCCATTCCCAGACCCGACGCCCATTTACATCCAGCGAGCATCGGGCTTCGGTGTAATCGACCAGCCGGTTCAGCACCGTAGTCACCGAGGCGATCGGATCCTTGTGGCGCTCAATCAGATCCGGAAATTTCTGCTGCAGCGCCTGGCAGACGAAGCGGGCCCCCAGCGGTTTGCCCGACTCCATGAGGACCGCACGACAGGCTCGCGTGAAACCCGGCTGCCGACTGGCGGATTTACGATCGAGAAAGGTGAGCAACTGGTCGCTGAGCACCGAGTCGCCGAAAATGTTAGCCAACCCGGCCAGGGTCTGCTTGATGGTGCCAATTCGTTTCATGAGCTCCGCGCGGCGTTGCAGCAACTCATGGAGTTCCCGCTCCGCAGAGCGGATGACCTCCTGGACGTGGAGCTCAGCCGCTTGCGATTGCCCATTGCTTCCGTTCATGCCCGTATTCATCGAGTCCTCCCCTGTGATGGCGCTGGTTTGAGGTCTATTGCGAGTTGCCGGCGGCGACGATTTGAGTGTGGCTGGAATGCCGCTTCGCGGTCTTCGCCCACGACTTCGGCGGCTGTAGTTGCTGGCCAATGGAATAGTTCTCCTGCCAGACCTGTGCCAGCGAATAACGGCCACCCTCGCTACTGAACTGCAGTGTCGGCGAGGCCGGTGTCTTTAGCGTTTCGACCGAATTCGTCAACACCTTGGCCAGAGTGTGGCCTTCGGCGTCCCGTAGTTCCAGAAGCGCGGGTGCCGTGCTCAGCAACGAGTAATTCCCGGCGGGGAAAACTTGATCACCCACGCCAAATTCGAATGGAATATTTGCCTTGATCATCCTCTGGGCGCGTTGCGCATGGGCCACGGACCCGAGCGTCAAGACACCCAGAACAAGTAAAGTGAGGGTTCGTTCAACCAAGTTCTTCATACAACCTCCCCGATTTATCGACTTTGTTATGGATCGCTGTTATGGACTGCTGTCATTGACTGACTGTCAGGACCGCCGGTTTTTTACGCTTACGATCTTCGTGGACTTGACGAATCCTTAAACCGCAGTCTGCCGTCAAAGCGTTCATGCTGGCTATCCGGTTCTTGCCGTCCAATCTGTTTTTCCGGCGCCTGGGGGTTGGACGCCCGGAATCACTTATGAGATTTATTGTTTGTTTTCATCCAATCGATGAACTACACTCATGGTGGGATGAGTCCGAAACTGGAAGTCCGCCACCTCAAGCTGCTGGTCACCGTGGCCGAAGAGGGTAGTGTCACAGAAGCGGGGAAACGGCTGCACCTGACGCAATCCGCGCTGAGCCACCAGTTGCGGGATGCGGAAGAAAAGCTGGGCACAGCGTTATTTCTACGCCTGGGAAGAAAGATGGTATTGACTCCCGCGGGCGAACGGCTGATCGCATGCGCGCGGCGGGTCCTCGACGAACTGAGCAATACCGAAGTGCAAATCGAGGGACTGAATGGCGGCGCCCGGGGCGAGATCCGGCTGAGTACGGAATGCTACACCTGCTATCACTGGCTGCCTCCTGTGTTGCAGAAATTTCACACTAAGTTTTCGAAAGTGGAGGTAAACATCGTCGCCAGCGCCACCTCGGATCCCGCGGCCGCGTTGCTCGAAGGCAAGCTGGATGTGGCTATCATCAGTTGTCCGCCGCGCAACAAGAGCCTGCGGGTCACGCCCATGTTTGAAGACGAACTGGTTCTGGTGATGTCGCCGAAGCACCGCCTTGCGGCGGCCAGCCAGGTCCGGCCCAAGGACCTGGAAACTGAAACTGTGCTGATCTATCCTCCGCGAGAAGAGAGCACGCTGATCAACAAGTTGCTGAAGCCGGCAGGAGTGGAAGCCCATCGGGTCATCGAAGTCCCACTCACCGAAGCCATTGTCGAGTTAGCTGGCGCAGGGACTGGCGTCGGATTTCTTGCCCGCTGGGCGGTGGCGCCGGCGGTGGAAGCGGGCAAGATCGCGATTCGCCCCATGGGCGGTCGCGGATTTCGGCGTCAGTGGCACGCGGTGACGATGCGCAACCAGCCCACGCCTGCTTTTCTCGCCGAGTTCCTGAACTTGTTGTCGAACTTCTGCCCCAAGAACGCGCGGCGAATGTCCGCATAACGCCAGTTCCAACCATACTGTGAGCGGACTCCCCAAAGCGATACCATCCTGGGTATGACGCGCCGCTCCGTTGTCGATTACCTTGAGAACTTCTTGCGCCGAGGTGGAGAGTGCGCCTACGTTCAGCATCGGGGATACCGCACCGTCCGCTGGAGCTACCGGCAGGTGGCCGAGGCTGCATTCCAGTGTGCCCGCGAACTGCAAGAGCGGGCCATCGGCAAAGGCGACCGGGTCCTGCTGTGGGGACCGAATTCAGCCGAGTGGGTTGTGGCGTTTTTCGGCTGCGCGCTGCGCAGCACCATCGTCATTCCCATCGATGATGCCGGAGTTGCCGACTTCGCTCAGCGCGTGTATCAGCAGGTGGGAGGCAGCCTTCTGCTGAGTTCGCGTCAGCATGCCCGGTCGTCCAGTTCTGTCTTGTCCGCGCCTGCCTCGACCCCGGTTATGATTCTCGAAGACCTGCGGGAAACATTGTCGGGCCATTCGTCGGCACCTTACGACGCGGTTGGGATTTGCGCCGCGGATACCCTCGAAGTGGTCTTCACTTCCGGGACGACCGCCGAGCCCAAGGGCGTTGTGATCAGTCACGGCAACATCCTTGGCAATATCGCGCCCCTGGAAACTGAAATTCAGCGATACCTCAAGTACGAACGCCTGGTGCACCCTGTCCGCTTCTTGAACCTGTTGCCTTTGAGTCATGTCTTCGGCCAATTTATGGGAATCTTTCTGCCTCCACTGATGGGTGGCACGGTGATTTTTCAGGATGCACTTAAGCCCGCCGAGTTGATTCGCACGATACGGCGAGAACGAGTGTCTCTGCTGGTTGCGGTGCCACGCACGCTACAATCGCTGAAGGAAAAAATTGAGCGCGATCAGGAAGAGGTAAACGGGTTAGAAGAGTTCCGCAGGCGGTTTCAAATCGCAGAAGGCAAGAACTTTTTTCACCGCTGGTGGATTTTCCGGCGCGTTCATCGCCAGTTGGGATGGAAATTCTGGGCGTTTATTTGTGGCGGAGCAGCGCTCGACCGTGTGACCGAAGAGTTCTGGGGCAGGCTGGGTTACGCGGTCATCCAAGGCTACGGCCTCACCGAAACCACCTCGATCATCAGCGTCAATCACCCCTTTCGTCTGGGCAAAGGATCGATTGGCAAGGTACTGGCAGGACGCGAGGTCAAGCTGGCTCCGGATGGAGAAATTCTGGTCCGTGGCAGCGGCGTTGCCGCCGGATACTGGACCGCGCAGGAATTTCAGCCAATGGTGGGGGCAGAGGGCTGGTACGGGACCGGTGACATCGGCGAACTCGACGCCGAGGGCAATTTATACTTCAAGGGACGGAAGAAAGATGTGATCGTCACTCCTGCCGGCATGAATATCTATCCGCAGGATATCGAAGTCGCATTGCGCCGACAGCCCGAGATAAAAGACTGCATCGTAATCGGGCTGCCGCGAGATGGAAATGCCGAACCCTGCGCGGTGGTGATACTTCGTGATCGCAATGCCGATCTCGAGCGGGCGGCAAGGCACACCAACGAAACTCTGGCTGAGTACCAGCGCGTGCGGAACTGGTTCGTGTGGCCGGACGAGGATTTCCCGCGCACCTCCACACAGAAGCCGCGCAGCAATGTAATCCAGCAAGTCGTGCAGGCCAGGCTTGGAACCAAGCCAGCGGATGGACCTTCTTCGGGTTCGCTGGCAGAATTGATCTCGCGCGTCACGGGACGGCCGGCGGAGTCAGGTCGAGAGGCCAGCCTGGAAACCGACTTGAACCTCACCTCACTCGATCGGGTGGAGTTGATGGGCGTGCTCGAAGACCGTTACCAGGTGGACTTGAGCGAGACCGGATTCGCAGCGGTGACGACGGTCGGCGATCTCGAGAACATGCTGCACGGCAAGCTTCCGTCACCGGCGAAGTATCACTATCCCGCCTGGGTGCAGCGCTGGCCTACCACATGGAATCGACTGGTTATTCATTATCTGCTCTTGCGTCCAGCGGTTTTTCTACTGGGCTGGCCGCGCATCGACGGGCGGGAAAACCTGCGCGGCGTTCGAGGCCCGGTCCTGGTGGTCTGTAACCACATTGACGATGTGGATGTCGGTCTTGTGCTGACCGCGCTTCCAGCCCGATTTCGCCACCGTCTGGCGACCGCTACCGGCGGGGAGGCGCTGGAGGCGTTGCGCACGCCGCCACCAGGGCGAGGTTTGCCGGGCAAGGCTTATGACTGGGTCAAGTGGTTTCTGGGAGTGTCGTTGCTCAACCTGTTTCCCTTGCCGAGGCAGGCCGGCTTCCGGGAAAGCTTTGCTTATGCAGGAGAGTCAGTGGATCGTGGCTATAGCATTCTGGTTTTTCCCGAAGGGCACCACACTAGCGACGGCAAGATTCGTCCATTTCGCGCCGGGGCTGGCATGCTGGCAAATAATCTAGCCGTACCAGTCGTGCCCCTGCGGATCAGCGGCCTGTTCGAGTTGAAGCAGGCCGGGAAAAAATTTGCCCGGCCGCGGCAGATACAGGTAAAGATCGGACCGCCCGTGCAATTTCCGCGTGACAGCAATCCCGAATGGATTGCCCGCGAGCTACAGACGAAGGTGGAGCAGTTATGAATCGGAGCCGTTCCGGATTGACTTTCCTCCGGCTATTCTTTTCCCCGGCGTCGGATGCATTGCAGACCCGTGTTTATTGATCTTGTTACCCCTCCTGAGCAAACCTCAGAACAAGCCGCGCATCGAAGCTTCGGCGTGTAATATTTTCCCAAGGCTATCGTCGGTTACAGCACACACGATTCGGTAGCAGTAAAATCCAGCGGAGGTCGCAAAACATGCAATTCGATCTAAGGCAGTCATCCCGAGTGACGATGGCTTTTGTTCTTGCCGCGGTTTTCGCTCTCCCCCAAAATCTTGTGGCGCAAGCGGCAAGCCACGTCGTAAGTCCTTCCGAGTTTCAACAGGCGGCAATAAAGGCCTCGACCACAAGGCAGCAAAATCGGGATGAAGTTCAGCAATTCCTCTCATCGGAGACGGCGCAGAAAGCGCTGAAATCGGCGCACATAAACCCGGAGCAGGTAAAGACCGCCGTTTCTACGCTGGACGATGCTGAACTGGCGCAACTGACTTCGCGGGTGCACAAGGCGCAGGCCGATTTGTCCGCTGGCACCCTCAGCGACCGGGACCTGATTATTATTCTCGTGGCCATTGCCGCGCTGATCTTGATCATTGTTGCGGTTCGATAAGGCCTCCCATGTCTGGTCGCTTGGTCAGGACGACCCTGGTATTACTGGGAGTCTGCGGAGCACTGGTCGCCGCAGACCTTCACGGCGTCTGGCTGGATGTTCCTTTCGTAAAACAGGAGAAAGACGGCTGCGGGGCTGCCAGTATTGCCATGGTGATGCAGTACTGGCAGCACCAAAAGGGCGAGCCCGCCGGCCAGGACTCCGATGCGGCCCGGATCCAGCACGCGCTCTATTCCGCTAGAGCACATGGCATCTACGCTTCCGACATGGAACGGTACTTCAGGGAAAAGGGATTCCGTACGTTTACAATTCGCGGAGAGTGGGAAGACCTGAAGCAGCACCTGGACAAAGGACGTCCTTTGCTGGTGGCGCTCAAGCCGGCAGGTGGCGGCTCGCCTCTACATTACGTGGTCGTGACCGGCATAGATCAGGAGCAGGAAATTGTGATGGTCAACGATCCGGCTCAACGCAAACTGCTCAAACAGAACCGGTCAGGTTTCGAGCGGGAATGGAGCGCGGCCGGAAGATGGACGCTGCTGGCACTACCTCAAACCCCATCTCGCTAATCCGAACCGCTTTTCTCATATTCCTTTTGTTCGGTGGTGGAGTCCTGGGCTGCGCTCAAAGCAATTTCTCCGACACTGAACTGGCCGGCCGGGCCAAAGAACTCTTTGCCGAACAGCGTTGGCTGGAAATTGTGCACCTGGGCGGGTACACACAACATTCTTCCCCAGATTTCGATTTCTACTACGGAACGGCCCTGGCCCAACTGGGACGCCTGGCGGATGCGCAGCAAGCGTTTGCGGCCGGAGCCCGGCTGCAGCCGCACGACAAGCGGTTTCCGCTGGAACTGGCCGGAGTTGCATTCAGGCAGAAGGATTATCCGCAGGCGGCTCGCTACTTGCGGCGGGCCCTCCGTCTGGATCCCCAGGATTCCTACGGAAATGACTTTCTCGGCACTGTCTATTTCTTGCAGGGAAGCATTGAGGCCGCGTTGAAGTATTGGAACCGCGTGGACAAGCCGCAAATCGTCGCGGTGCGAAACCAGCCCAGTCCGCAAGTAAATGCTGCGCTCCTCGATCGGGCGCTTGCGTTCGCTCCGGCCAGCGTGTTGCGCCTGCCTGATCTGCTGACTACCGATGCTCGAATCCGGGGACTGGGGATCTTTCCCAGCTATCAGTTTGATCTGCAGGCGCGCGACGACGGCAAGTTTGCCGTTGTTTTCCGCAACCGCGAGCGGGATGGGTGGGGCCAAACCAAACTGGAAAAGCTGTTTCTCCTGCTTCGCGGGCTACCCTTCCTGAGCATCAATCCCGAGGTTTACAACCTGCGGCATCAGGCCATCAATTTCGTTTCCATGTATCGCTGGGACGCCCAGAAGCGCCGGATTACGGCTGAATTCTCTGCTCCCTTCAAGGCAAGTCCGAAATTTCGCTATGGGTTGATCGCTGACTTGCGCAATGAAAACTGGGACATCAGGAACTCGTTTCAGGGGCCGGCGCCGCTGCTGGGGAGCCTGAATCTGCGGCGGGAAGCCGTAGGCGCAAGCTTTGCGTCTTTTGAAACTGGACGCTGGCGCTGGGCTGCCGGAGCTGAAGTTTCGCACCGCGACTTCCGCAGCGTGATTCCCGGAGTGGCGCTCACTCCAAGCCTGCTGGCCAAGGGCTATCAGCTCAAACAGGTCGCGCAACTGGAGGTCGTGCTTTGGCGTTTGCCCGAGAGGAGACTAACGCTCGAAGGCGGTCTATCCTCGCAGGCGGGACGCCTGTGGTCGCAATCTTCACTTTCGTTCGAGAAGCTGCAAGGCTCCGCGCGCTTCCACTGGTTCCCCAAGGCTCAGGGCGACGACTATGAAGTGCAGCACTGGATCAGGGCGGGCAAGACATTTGGGGACGTTCCCTTCGACGAACTCTTCATGCTGGGGCTGGAGCGGGACAACGATTTATGGATGCGGGGACATATTGGGACTCGTGATGGGAGGAAGGGCAGCGCGCCCCTGGGGCGTAACCATTTCCTGTCCAATTGGGAAGCGGACAAGAACGTCTATCACAATGGAATCTTCACAGTGAAGATCGGACCCTTTCTGGACACCGGCAAAATTACTGACCCGTCTACCGGATTAGGCTCGCATCAATGGCTCTGGGATTTGGGCGCGCAAGCGAAAGTGCGAGTGTTTGGAATTGGAGTGACTTTTTCTTATGGTAAAGATCTGCGGTCAGGGAACAACGCCTTCTATGTCTCGATGCGGTAGCGCGAGGCCTACGCCATCCTCGCGACGCTCTGTCACTCGCGGAGAATCGGGTGAGCCAAGCTGCGCGCAAGACCCCCACCGGGCTCAGGCCCGATTCGGATGACGCCGCTTGAAGATGATCGCGTTATAATGGCCGACATGAAACCAACAATTTCATTTGCCATTGCGTTGTTCCTTCCTATTTTCGCTCTGACAATCGCGGCTGCGGCCAAGGCTGGCGCCAAGACCACAGTCGAGTTGAAAGACTCTCAAGGCAAGAGCGTAGGAACGGCGCTGCTCTGGAGTGAAGCTGGCAAGAACGCCAAGCCGGGTGTGTTCATAAAACTTGATCTCCACGACCTGCCACCGGGTGAGCACGCGCTGCACTTTCACGGGAAGGCGCAGTGCGATCCACCGGATTTCAAGTCAGCCGGTCCGCACTTCAATCCTGATGGGAAGAAGCATGGCCTGGAGAATCCTGAAGGCCACCACGCCGGTGATATGAACAATTTCACCGTGAACGCCAAAAGCCATGCCAAGCTCAGGGTGATGAACAAGGATGTAACCCTTGGGGATGACAGCCACTCGCTATTCAGCAACGGCGGTACCGCCTTGGTCATTCATGCCAAAGCCGATGACCTGAAGACCGACCCGGCGGGAAACGCGGGAGACCGCATCGCCTGTGGAGTGATCAAGAAATAGCCGGATTGGTTCAATGCCCGAGCTAAATCGCACAGTTTGAACAGGTTATCCACACTAGCAAGGGCTAAAAATACAGTGAACACTGTATGGACCAGTGTGCGATATGGCACACATCATGAGCGGGTTGTCAGTCATAACTTCCCGCCACCTGCCACTGTCCGCTGAGCAAATCCCGGACCAGACGATAGAGCGTGATGCTGGTCGCTTCCTGTAAAGCGATGTCCCACTCATCGCGCACCCATCCCTCCTGCTCCCACCAGTCTCCCGAGGTGCGCCAGGGACCGGCCGCCCAGAGGATTTCCCCACATATTTCTTTGCGCTTTGGGCAAGCGACGCGCGTAGGCTTGCCTTCGAGCAAGGTGACCGCGGCGCGCACCGGGGGGCGAAAGATACGCAACGCGGTGACGGCGTTTTCAGCCTGAGGGTTCGGTTTCGAGAATGGCTGGCCTGGAGCGTGTCCATTGTTGTTTTCATTCCGATCAGGCTTTTGCCCACGGGTAACCGGTCTCGCGCTGCGCTGGTCCTTATCTTTACCGCCGTTGGGGCCGCAGTTGGGTGCAAAGTGCTGCATAAGGAATCCTTCGGGACGGTGTGTGTCCAGCAATCGCAGCGATCCGACTTTATTTTCCCCGACAATGCCCGCAATCCTGGCCAATGTGAGTTCGAGTTTTTCCGGCTCCGGGGACGGCGGGAGAAATAATCCGCTTTGCGTCGCGCGCGGCCGCACCGGCTCGGCCGATAAATGAATCTTCACGATGGGAGCGCCAGGTGGGTGCGCATTCAAATCAAGCTGCAGCAGCTTGAGAAAAATTTTGGGATCAAGCAGGGGAACAGGGAGGCGGAGAGTACGCTGGAAATGCTGTCGAGCTTGCGCTCGACCTGGACGGGCAAGAGTGCCCGTCCCCACATGATTCGTAGTTTGTTCTAACGTCAAACCCAGATGCAGTTCCTGGGTTGCCAGTGCCCGCGCGCCTAGCCGGGCACACAATTGTTCCAATAATCTGCCCAGGAGAAACGCCAGCGGCTCGAGCAGCACCAGGGGATATTCCAATTCGATGGCTTCTTCAAAAATAAGAGGCGTTTCGATCGGAACCAGGGTTCGGGAAGTGTCGCCACGCGCCAACTGTTGCAGGCGAATGCCTTCCTGCCCCAGACGTTCGCTCAGCGCGATATCGGGCAAAGCGGCCAGAGCGCAAAGATTTCGAATGCCCCAGCGCTCGAGTTTTTCCAGGGTTCGGAGATCGAGACCTCCCGTAAACAGTACTTCCAGCGGAAGATTGCCCAATTGCTCGGCTTCCTTCCCGTCGGGAATCACGATCACGCCGGAAAAGCCGTGAGCGGCGAGTACGGCCGTGTCCGGATTGGAGGCCACGGCAACGTTGGCTTCAAGGCCGAGATCGCAAGCGCGGCGCGCCAGATCGCGCGCGATTTTCGGCAGCGAACCAAAAAGCAGTTCCAGACCGGCGAGATCCAGAAGGGCAGTGTCACAGGCCGCATCTTCCACACGTGGCGAGAATGATTGCGCGCAGTCCAGGAGCGCGGCGTGCGCGGCCGCTTCCTGTAATGAAGAGCGGGCACGCAGCACAAGATCAGGGCAGGCCTCCACCTGAAGTTTCGTCATGCCCGGCGATACTCCGGCGCGCTGGGCCTTTTCGTTTACGGCAAAAATTTTTTGCAGCGGAGCTTTGCCTTCAAGAACGGCTACAAATTGCGAACGCAACTCAGGTTCGGCGCGAAGCAACGCTTCCACCGGGAAATCAGGGACGAAGATGCAGGCAAAGGGCATTAAGTCGTCAGTCTTCGGTTGTCAGTTGTCAGGGAAGCTGCCAGCTATCAGTTACCAGCTTTGTAGCGCCGACGTCCCCCCCTCGCTACACAGGGCAAGGCTTGTCCTGAGCGAAGTCGAAGGCCAGCGCTACGAAATTCTTACCGCGTTGGTTGCGAATGCGGTGGTCACCGATTGTGCTGGTTTACGTTGCATGCGCGACCGCAGCAGCTCTCCTTCAATATGCAGTCCATCCAGAAGTTGCGCGTGAGTTAGCCAGGTTTTGTCCTTTCCCGGCAGCAGATGTAAAGCGGACAGCCTTTTCCCTGCTGACTGACGACCAACAATGGAAGACTGAAGCCTGATCAGCAGAGAAGCGCAAGTCTGCGCGCAGGGCTCCTGGGCCACCACCAAAAGCACTGTGGGTGTGGGCTCGACGGCACGCTGGAAACGAAACCAGGAAGCCAGCGGCATTCGCCGTGCCGCAGAGTGAGGTACATCACCGAGATCAATCGCCACCAGGCCAAAGCCTCCACTTTGCAAAAGCAGATCGGTGACGCGCAGAGTCTGCTCGAGAGATCGGACCTCGGACTTCGGGCGTCGGACCTCGGACTTTAAATCTGAGATCTGAGGCCTAGAGTCCGAGATTTGTGGTCCGACGCCTGATGCCCGAGGTCCGACGCCCGTTTTCCCGCAGCGTATCCAGAGCAATCTTTCCAGATCGACTCCGGCCGCCGCCGCCGATACCGCATCGAGCGCATCGGTGGCATCCACCAGGGCGCAAACTTCTTCGCGGCGTGTAGCTGCCGCCAGGGCGGCCAGCAGCACGCTGGTGCGTCCGGAAGAGGCTGATCCCCATATCTCGCTCAAACATCCCCGCGGCAGACCGCCGGTGAGCGCATCGATCTCACGGATTCCGCTGGAGACCATCTCCGGCGAGGGCCGCACTTCGAGCTGCGATGCCGGAGTTACGCCCGCAAGCTTGGGCAATGCCGCCAGGCGTTTTAGAACCAGTGCCGGGTCCTTCCTGGGAGCAAAGGCAACGGCGCAGCCCGCCTGGACGGAAAAGAGTGGGGAAGACATAGAGACCTCAAAATTTCAGGGAACGTCGGGGCGGTAGGGCCTCGATGCGAATCCGGAGAACTTTCGCTTTTTATTCGCTAAATAAACTTAGCTCTACCAGGGAAAGGTTGTCAAGAGGCTTTGCTATAATTACTGCTTCCCAGGGGCGCTATCGTCTAGGGGTTAGGACGGAAGATTCTCAATCTTCAAACCCGGGTTCGATTCCCGGTAGCGCTACCAAACCTTCTTTTTGGCCGGAGATTTCCTCTAACTCATAGAAGATCATACTGGTTTTGGCGGTTCGATAAGCGCCATCTTCAAACTGTACCCCATGCGGGAAAAAGACCTGCTGCAAACGCTGGTCTGCGCCAGCCATCGCCCAATCGCCCTTTTACGCTTTTACGGGAGATGCATATTCACGGCAGGAGCTGTCTTACTGCCTGCAGGATTCTCTTCGTCCCACCAAAAATGCCTCCCCAGCCACGCAAACTTCCGTCTGCAAAGAACGCTGCCGAGGGTGTCGCGCTATCGCCGTATTCAACTTTCACCCAGTTGTTGACGAAGTCTCTTCCTTGCTTTCCGTACGAGACACGCAGAGGGTTTGAAATAGTCACGGTTTCGTTCTTGCCCCTAAATTCAATCAAGTTGTCGGAGACTGTGAGTTTTCCCACGTCGCGGTAAGCAAGAACATTCAAGTCGCGCCATCTGTTCTCGTGCGGAAGATACCAGACGGTGTCAAATGTCTGAGCTGCCATGAACGATATTTTAGAGCACCTGCTGAATCAAAACCGGGTCATTGGCGAAAAATCGCCATTACAGTGCGCCGGGATAAACCGGCTTGAAGTAGGGAGCAGCCGACAAGGCTGCGAATCTTGCGAGGCGAAAGTCCTCGTACCGTCAATTGCCTGTATTCGGACGGTTAGTATATCCGGTGCGTGCGGAGGTAACGAAGCACGTTCTGCCCGGATGTAAAAGTCTCGGCCG
>WNFB01000658.1_pt1 | contig 28486 bp, 18 predicted proteins | sample 5400501 | NCBI WGS metagenome assembly WNFB01 (sample SAMN13153341, study PRJNA577476) | soil metagenome | isolation source: 200 cm saprolite under Douglas fir tree site 2 hole 1 | place: USA:California | collected 2015-04-18
GACCGTGGTTTGCGACGGAGTTTCGCTGCACGTTCCGGCGCCGCCGCACGGGGGAACAGGTGGATGCGCGGGGGGCGATCTTCTGTGAGACGAAGGAAGGCAAGATCAGTGAAATGAGGATGTACTGGCACCGCTATGCGGGCGGTAAAGAAGAGCCCAAGGCTTAGCACCTGCAAAGACTAGACGCAGCAGACGCGCCGCGGTTCACAGTCTGTGGTCTCTGGGACAACCCTCATTCCCCCAGACTGTTTCCATATTCCACCGCCAACTCCATAAGCTCGGTACTTCGTAATCCACTGCGCATCGCCAGCTCGACAGCATCATCCTGTTCCATCTTCCGCTCTACCATCATGTAAGGGATCAGCGCGGCTGCCGTCCTGTTTCCTGACGAGCAGTGCAACAGCGCCTTTCGGCCCTCCAGCTTCTTCAGCGTCTGATGCATGCTCTTCATCGTGTCCGTCGTGACGGCGCCATGCACGATCGGCAGAATGATGTATTCGAGACCGATAGCGCGCACGGTTGCCGGCTCGTCGAACGGGCGAGGCTCCATCGGATCGCGATTGTCGAGGACGACCTCGCCGCCGGCGGCCTTGAACGCTCTGATCTGCTGCTCGGTTGGCTGACCACCTGTCACCCAGCCGGGAACTGGCTCAGCGGCGTTGGGAAGACCGGCTAGCGACGTCAGAAGATCCGACACGGGATAATAAGAATGCGGAATGTGGAATTCGAAGTGCGAAATTGATTGAGACGGGTCGTGCCCTCGAAGCATTCACCGAGATTTCGCATTCCGCATTTCGCATTCCGCATTACGGCAGCCATCCACCAGTGAACCCAGCCTTCTTGAGCCCACGAACGATGTGAGCATTCCTGCGCATCACGCGCCATACGAAATCGGTGCGGTAGTTCTCGATCATCGCCAGAATCGGCCCCTGATCGATGCCGAGGTAGTCGACATCGAACCAGCCGAGCGTCGGATCGACGGTGCCGGTTTGCTGCTGGCCGGCGGCGGTGAACGTGGGATTGAAGGCGTCGAGGAAGCCGTACGTCGAGAACAGCTTGGTGCCGTACGTCGTGCGCATCGCGAGCAGCGCGGGGATAGTGACCTCGGGCGCGAATGGCACGGCGCCGCCGACGGCGGTCGGGCAGATGGTGCCGTCGTCGCGCTCGTCGCCGAGCGCCGCGCCGCGGGCGTTGTAGGTATGGAACTGGCGGCTGGTGCCCCCGATCGTGAGCGTCTTGTTGGCCGGTCCGTCACACGCCGTGAGTCCCCAGACATTCGCGGTGTAGCCGCGCCATCCGCCGGGATTCGCGATGGCGTACCCTCGCTGTGACAGCGCTGCCCGGCGCGAGTTCTCGAAGTAATCGATCCCCTGGCCGACCATGTACGCGTCTTTGATGTTGCGGAAATCGATCCAGATGTGCGAGTACTCGTGGCCGAACAGCGGGGCGAACTGGACGAAGCTCTGGCCGTAGTAGGTGCCCCACTGATAGCCGCTCACCCACGCGCTCCACGCGGTCGAGTCGGCGGGATGCGTCGGCGAGGCGAGGGCGAGGATGTTGAGGATCATCCCCTCGTTGTAGCCGATCCAGTCCGCGCTGATGAATCCGTTCTCCGGGTGCCAGCCCATGCTCACCGCGGGGGGCCGCGCCTCGGCCCATTTCCAATCGACGCGGAAGTAGATGGAATCAGCGAGCGCGCGAATCTGTTGTTCGGTGGTATCGGCGCGATCGTAGTACGACTGCGAGAACAGAATGCCAGCCAGCAGCAGCGACGTGTCGATGGTTGACAGCTCGACCGTCTGAAAGCGCCGGCCGGTGTTCATGTCGAGGAAGTGATAGAAGAAGCCGCGATAGCCGGTGGTGTTCGGCCCCGCCGAGTCCTGCGGCGCGGTCCAGAAGAACCGCAGGGTCGCGAGCGTACGGTCGGCCGCCTGAGCGCGCGTGATCCAGCCGTGCTCCACGCCGATGGGACATGCGGTCAGCGCGAAACCGACGGCGGCGATGCTCGAGAACGACGGGGTAGGCCAACGGTCCGGGGTGAGGCCGTTCGACGCGGGCGTCAGGTCCCAGAAGAAGTTGAAGGTGCGATGCTGCAGGGTGTCGAGGAATGCGACTGTGTCGGGTGCAACGCCCGGGCCCCCGGAGTTACCGGAACAACCTCCGAGGGCCAGGGCAAAGACAACGGCAGTGAAACGACTACAGCGTCCGGTCAGAAGTTGTACTCGGCGCCGATTTGCACGTGCCGTGGATCGCTCACGACGCAGCCGGCCTTCCCAAAGTTCGACGAACCGAACCCGACATCATAGCATCCGAAGTTCATGAAGTTGAATGCATTGAAGACGTCGAGGGTGACCCCCAACCGTGTCCCACTGATCTGCGGAAAGTCCTTGCGTAGCCTGAAGTCCACGCGTCTGTAGGCCCAACCGCCCATGAACAGGAAGTGGTACTCCTGGGGCTGGAATCCGCCGTTGATGAAGGTGGCGGGTCCGCAGAAACGTGATGGGCAGCCGACGTCCAATGTCGCACCGCTCCCGAGCGTCAGCAGGCCGCTGAACTGAATACCGGAGAGATAAGGCACATCCGTGATCCAGTTGAACACCACGCGATGGCGCTCGTCATTGCCGTCATTAGCAGAATGTTTGGGAATGCCTCGCGCGATCGGGAATCCTCCTGGGAAAGACCCGGTGATATCGCCCAAGGCATCGACGCCGGACAGCGACCGGCGGCCGTAGGTGTACACCAAACCGCCGCCCCAACCGATCCCGTTTCCGGTCCGACGGTACGGGCGGTCCAGCTGGAACGACACCGCATCGTACCACGTCTTCCCGTCGTTGGACGAGTAAATGAAGTTGCGGAATCCGTGCGCGCCGATGTTGAAGCTCGTGCAGCAGCGGCCTGCCGTATCGAGGCTGATATTCTGCCAGTTGTAGGTGAACAGATTGGTGCCGCGTTGCCCCTGATAGGTCAGCGAGGCGACCATCGATCCGAGCACGCGGCGCACGCCAAGGCTCCACTGCGTTGACCGCGGCACTTTCATCTTGTTGTCGAGCAGGAACGCCTCGGGCTGGCCGGTCGATCTCGCCAAGCCGCTGATCACGCTCGTGTCGGCCGTTAGATAACTGTTGTTCCACGCCACCTGGCCGGCCGCCGGCGTGGAGTCGGGATCCGCGAACTTCACGAGGTACTGGGGGCGTGCGAGCTTCTGGATCTCGTCGACGGAGAAATCGAAGAGGGAGCGGTCGTAATAGAGGCCCCAGCCGCCGAATATCGTCGTGACGTTGTCCTTATCGAGCGCATACGAGAAGCCGAGCCGCGGCTGGAACGCGCCGTAGAACGGCGAGCGGTTGTTGCCGGTGCTGATGTAGCGGTTCAAATCGAGCTTTGTCGGCATTGAGTCGTTGTAGCGTCTTAGCGTATCGACGACGTTCTGCGGGGTCACGTACTTCGAGTTGATCATGTTAGTTTCGAAATCCCAGCGCAGACCGAGATTCAGCGTCAACCGTGAGGTTGGGCTCCAGTCGTCCTGGACGTACGCGCCGAACTGCGTGTTGGGCACAGATACGAGACCGGCGCCTGTTGCGTACTGCAGTTGGTACGGGTTCCGATACGCGTACCGTAACCGCGCCGCGGTGGAATCCTGTCGGCACCAGCATCCTGGGTCGACGAAGTCTGCATACTCGAACAAGGGGTTTTCGAGGTTCAGTTTGCGGATGTCGTACCGCACGAAGTCGACGCTGACCCCACCCTTGAACGTGTGCTGCTGCAAGCCACTGTAGGTCAGATCGTCGCGGATCCCGACTCGCTTCTGAATGAAGTCCTGCGTGCTCAAGTCACTGCCTATGCGGATGTCCGGTAGCTTCGAGTGAAACAGGCGCTGCGGCGTTCCGGGGGTGTTTGGCGACGGATCCCGCCTGAAGCGCGAGAAATCCACCTTTGCTTCGTTGAGCCAACCACCCCAGAAGCGGCTATAGCGGAATTGCCCGATCGTGACGTCCTGACGGAAGTTGTTCGCGGTTGCGAGCGCCGCGCCGCCCCCAAAGCCCTTGATATCCGTCTCGTGGCGGTTGTTGAAACTGAACTCCGCCGACGAATGCTGATCGATCGCGTAATTGAGCTTCCCGAACAGCAGGGTTTCCCGGAACGGCGATGTGAAGTTGCCGTTGTAGCGCGTCAGATTCGCCGTGTCGAGCGACGAATACCCCACCGGAGTCTGAATCGCGACGCGACTGGCGCGGTCCTGATAGTTGCCCTCGTACGAGCCGAAAAAGAACAAGCGGTCGCGAATGATCGGACCACCGGCACTCAAGGACGTCAGCACGCGGGAATAGTCAGGAACCGTGAACGTCGAGGGCGTGCCATTCTTCTTGGCTACGCTATCGGCAAAGCGTTTGTCCTTTATCTGAAATGTGTCCAAGGCGAGCAGACCCTTGTTCTGATAGCCGAACAGTGCATTGCCCGTCCACTGGTTGGTGCCCGAGCGGGTGGTGGCGGTAATGATCGCGCCTGTCGCCTTCTGGTATTCGGCTTTGAAATTCTGACTGATGACGCGGTACTCCCGGATGGCGCTGCGCGGAAACGGATTGCCGCGGCTGTTGTCCTGGCCTGAGACACCACCTTGCGTCAGGTCGTTCTTGAGGCTCGAGCCATCCACGAACACGTTGGACGAGTTCGCGCCCAGCCCCCCGCTTCTAAAGTTGCGCGACGTTCCATCTACGCGGTCCTCGGTTGCCTGCACGCCAGGCGCAAGCGCGGCGAGGTCGAGGAAATTGCGGCTGGGTGTTGGGAGCTGTTGCATCTGTTGCGGCGTGATGTTGACGGCGACTTCGGACGTTCGCAGCTCGACCACCGGTGCCGATTCGACGGTCACCGCCTGGAGCTCGACGGCTCCCGCCTGCAGCGAGAAGTCGACGATCTGTGTCGCGCCGATCTGAGCAGTCACCTGGCGTCGCTGCGGCGCGAATCCGATGTGCCGCACCGACAGCTCGTAATTCCCCGGAACGAGTCCTGGGATGATGTACGAGCCATCGGAGCGTGACGCCGCGCTGCGGACCACGCCGGTCTCCTGCTGCCGCGCCTGGACCTGGGCATCGGCGACGGGCGTCCCGTTCTGATCCTTGACGTAACCTCGAACGGTGCCGGTGGTGGTTTGTGCGCTGAGTGACAGAGGGAAGGAGAGCAGGGTAATGCAGGCGAGCCACAGAAAACGATTACGCCACATGGATCATCTCCCGTGAAATGGAAGTAGTGACAATAACTTGCCAAGGGGGTCACGGCTGGCGCTAGGGCTTCGCGTTGTCACGTTTTGCGCCGTAGTTTTTCCTGAACGTCCCCGGCCCAGAGAGCGCAAATCCTATGTCGCATATCCGCCACATCCTGATTCTCACGATCCTGCTGGCCGCACCCGCTTCCGCCCAGAATCTCGACTCCCTCCTCGCCCGCATGACCCTCGAAGAAAAACTCGGCCAATTGAATCTCCTGTCGGCCGACGGGCGCGCCTCACCCCAGCAGATGCAGCTGGTGCGCGCAGGCAAGCTCGGCGGGCTCTTCAACGTCATCGGCGCCGAGAACACGACGCCGGTGCAGCGGATCGCCGTCACGGAGTCGCGACTCAAAATCCCGCTGCTGTTCGGCCTCGACGTGATCCACGGGTATCGCGCCATCTTCCCGATCCCGCTCGCGGAAGCTGGGACGTTCGACCCCGGCGCCGCCGAGGCGACGGCGCGCGCCGCCGGGCAGGAAGCCGCCGCGTTCGGGATCAATTGGACCTACGCGCCGATGGTGGATATCGCGCGCGATCCGCGCTGGGGCCGCATCGCCGAAGGCTCGGGCGAAGATCCCTATCTCGGCTCGCTCATGGCCGCCGCGCGCGTGCGCGGCTTCCAACAGAACATCTTCGCGACTGCGAAGCATTTCGCCGGCTATGGCGCGGCGGAGGCCGGACGTGAGTACAACGAGACGGAAATCTCCCAGCGCACGATGCGCGAGGTGTACCTGCCGCCGTTCAAGGCCGCGGTCGATGCGGGCGTCGCGAGCCTCATGTCGGCATTCAATGACATCGCCGGCGTCCCCGCCTCCGGCAACGCCTGGCTGACCGACACGGTGCTGCGGCGCGAATGGGGATTCACGGGCTTCGTCGTGAGCGACTGGACGTCGGTCGCCGAGCTGATTCCGCACGGCGTCGCGGGCTCGCAGGCCGAGGCGGGGCGGCGCGCGCTGACGGCCGGCGTGGACATGGACATGCAGAGCGGCATCTACGTCGACTCGCTGGCCGCGCTCGTGCGCAGCAATCGCATTCCGATGGCGGTGGTCGATTCCGCGGTGATGCGAATCCTGCGCGCCAAGATGCGGCTCGGTCTGTTCCGCGATCCCTATCGCGCGCGCACGGCGCCCGCTAACGCCGAGCTGCGTACTCTCGCCCGGCGCGTCGCGGGGGAGACGATCGTCCTATTGAAGAACGAGCGGTCGCTGCTGCCGCTCGACAAAGCCGGCACCATCGCGGTCATCGGACCCCTCGCCGACAACAAGGAAGAGCCGCTAGGCCCATGGCATACGCAGGGTCGCGCGGAGGATGTCGTGACGGTGCTGCAAGGGATCAAGTCGAAGGTGCCGGCTGGGATACAGGTGCTGTACGCGCAGGGGGCGGGCATCGAAGACACATCGAAGGCCGGCTTCGCGGCGGCCGTCGCCGCTGCCCGCCAGGCGAAGGTGGCGATCCTCGTGCTCGGCGAGCGGGGCGACATGAGCGGCGAAGCAGCCAGTCGTTCGTCGCTTGGTTTACCCGGAACCCAAGAACAGTTACTCGAGGCGGTCGCCGCGACCGGTACACCCGTCGTGCTCGTCCTGATGAACGGCCGGCCGCTGATCCTCGAATGGGCCTCGGATCACGTGCCGGCGATCGTCGAGACGTGGTTCCTGGGCGTCGAGGCGGGGAACGCGACGGCGGATGTGCTGTTCGGCGACGTGAACCCGAGCGGGCGGCTGCCGGTCACGTTCCCGCGCGTGCTCGGCCAGATTCCGCTGTACTACAATCATCGCAACACCGGCCGCCCACCTGACCCGAACAACAAATACTCATCGAAATACATCGACGTCCCGGTGACGCCGCGCTATCCGTTCGGATTCGGGCTGTCGTACACGACATTCACGTATAGCGATCTCAGGCTCAGCGCCGCGCGCGCTCGCGCGACCGACACGATCACCGCGACTGTGACGGTCACAAACAGCGGCAGCCGAGAGGGCACGGAAGTCGTGCAGCTCTATGTGCACGATGTGGTCGCCAGTGTGGCTCGCCCAGTCCGCGAGCTGAAAGCGTTCCGGCGCGTCACACTCAAGCCGGGCGAGTCGCGCGGGGTCGAGCTGCGCGTTGCGCTGCGGGATCTGTGGTTCTACGGTCTCGACATGAGACCCGTCGTCGAACCGGGCACGTTCCGCGTCTATGTGGGCCCAAACTCGGCGGAAGGTCTCGAGGCCAGCTTCGAATGCATTCCCTGATCTTTCTGGCATTGCTGCAGGTGTCGGTTGTAGGGGCGCAGCATGCTGCGCCCCTACCGCCGCACCCCACAACCTGCTACGAAATTTTCGTGCGATCGTTTTATGACAGCGACGGCGACGGCGTCGGCGACTTGCGCGGCCTCACGCAGAAGCTCGACTACATCTCAGGGCTCGGCGCCGACTGCGTCTGGCTCATGCCCGTGGCGGAATCGCCGAGCTATCACGGCTACGACGTCACCAATTACTACAAGATCGAACCGGACTACGGCACGAACGATGACTTCAAGGCATTCGTCGCCGCCGCGCACCAGCATCACATTCGTGTGCTCGTCGATCTGGTGCTGAACCACACCTCGAGCGAGCATCCCTGGTTCCAGGAGGCTCTGAGAGACACGGCGTCGCCCCATCGGAGCTGGTATCGTTGGTCGAGGACGGCCGCCAACAACTGGCATAAGTCACCGGTCCGCGACGAGTACTACTTCGGGCTGTTCTGGAGCGGGATGCCGGACCTGAATTACGAGAATCCCGCCGTGCTCGAGGAAATGCAGCGCGTCGCGCGTTTCTGGCTGGACTCGATGCATGTCGATGGATTCCGGTTGGACGCGGTGCGCCACCTGGTCGAGGTTGGGAACGAGGTTTCCAACACCCCGGGCACGCATCAAGTGCTGCGCGACTTCGGCCAATACGTGCGGGGCATCGCACCGCAGTCGTACACGATCGGGGAAGTATGGGATAACACGGACGTGATCCTCACCTACTACCCCGATCAACTCGATGCCTATTTCGCGTTCCCAATCTCGGAAGCACTGATAGAGGCGGTGCGGACAGGGAAAGCGGGAGGGCTCATCCCCTCAGTGCAACAATTTCAGCGCGCCGAACCGGCGTGGCGCTGGGCGCCGTTCCAGCGCAATCACGATCAGACGCGCACCATGACCGCGCTCGGCAACGACACGGCGGGCGCCAGGCTTGCGGCCACGATTCTGCTGACGCTGCCGGGAGTGCCGTTCGTGTATTACGGCGAAGAGATCGGCATGACGGGCGACAAACCAGACGAGCGTTTGCGGACGCCGATGCAGTGGGCCCGGGCGCCGGCGGCAGGGTTCACCAGAGGGAAGCCGTGGGAGGCGCTGCAGCCGGACTCGTTTACGGCCAACGTGGCCGTAGAGGATCACGCATCCAACTCGCTGTTGAAACTGTACCGCTGGCTGATTCGCCTGCGCGCGAATGGCACCGCGCTGCGGGAGGGTCAATTGGAACCGGTCGACACTGGCAATGAGTCGCTGCTGGCGTACCTGCGAAAAGACGGCTCCAGCCGAGTCCTGGTCGTCGTGAATCTCGGGAAGGTGCCGGCCACGTTGTCGCTACCCGGACGCTTCACTCTACGCAGCCTGCTTACTCCCGGGAGAAATCGCACGGCGGTACCAAGGCTCGAGCCGCGCACCGCCTACATCTACGAGATGACGCAGCGTCCGTAGTACCGGTCGCGCACCGTGATCACATGCGGCATATTGGGGCCAACAAAGGGGGTCCCATGAATTGGCACCCAACGCGCGTCCTGCCGTCCTTTACCATCCTCGCCGGACTCGGCCTCGCATGCGCCCGAGCGGGCGGGGGGGCGGGCGGCACCAGCCAGGCACGCCCAACCCCAGCCCCGCCTCCTCCGGCATCGATGAGAGCCGACGAGTCCGCGCGGGAACGCGCCACGACGCTCGATCAGCTGCTCGCGGGCCGTATCTCCGGTGTTACCGTGTCACGTGCCCCTGGCGGCGGGATCATGGTGCGCATGGGGGGCCCGACATCATTCTACTCGGGGCAGAGTCCACTGTTTGTCGTCGATGGCGTCCCGGTCGAGGTGAGCGGTGGCACGCTGAGCTGGCTGGATCCGCACGACATCGAGGTCATTCAGGCCCTCAAGGACCCGAGCCAGACGGCGATCTACGGCGTCCGGGGTGCGAACGGCGTGATCCTCATTAAGACGAAGGGGTCGCACTAACTGCAACAAATCAGGCTCGGCGGGATCGACTATGCGATCCTGATCATCTATTTCGTCTTCGTGCTCGGCATCGGCTGGGCGCTGAGACGCGTGATCCGCAGCAGCGAAGACTTCTTTCTCTCAGGCCGGTCGATCCCCGCATGGATCGCCGGCCTCGCTTTCATCTCCGCGAATCTGGGCGCGCAGGAAGTCATCGGGATGGCGGCGTCGGGCGCCAAGTACGGCATCATGACCAGCCATTTCTACTGGGTCGGGGCGATGCCGGCGATGGTGTTCGTCGGGTTGTTCATGATGCCGTTCTACTACGGCTCACGCGCCCGCTCGGTCCCCGAGTACCTGAAGCTCCGCTTCGACGAGAAGACGCGCGGGTTGAACGCAATCACCTTCGCGATCATGACGATCTTCTCCTCGGGCATTTCGATGTACGCCCTCGCGAAGCTGTTCGAGCTGGTGCTCGGCTGGAGCTTTCACGGCAGCATCGTGCTGTCGGCGGTCATCGTCCTGATCTACGTCTTCCTCGGCGGACTGACGTCCGCGATTTACAACGAGGTGCTGCAGTTCTTTCTCATCGTCCTGGGATTCCTGCCGCTGGTGTTGCTGGGTCTCAAAGACGTGGGCGGGTGGAGCGGCCTCACCGCCAAGCTCGCCACCGTCGCGACGAAGGCGGGCTTCGAGCCCGGGGCGTGGTCGCATTCCTGGAAGTACATGGATTCGCCCAGCCACAACCCGATGGGGATGGAGTGGTTCGGTCTGGTGATGGGACTGGGGTTTGCGCTTTCGTTCGGCTATTGGTGCACGGACTTCCTCGTCGTGCAGCGCGCGATGGCCGCCGGCTCGATGACAGCGGCACGCCGCACCCCGCTGATTGCGGCGGTTCCCAAGATGCTGATGCCGATGCTCGTGATTCTGCCGGGGATGCTGGCGATCGGACTGCATGCCTCGCGCGGCGGATTTCTCCCGATCGGCAGTGACGGCCAGCCGAACTACAACCTCGCCATCCCGATGATGCTGGCGCATTACATGCCAACAGGACTGCTGGGCCTCGGGCTCACGGCCTTGATGGCGTCGTTCATGTCCGGCATGGCGGGCAATGTCACGGCGTTCAACAGCGTGTGGACGTACGACATCTATCAAACCCATATCCGCCCGGGCCAGACCGACGCACATTACCTGCGCGTGGGCCACGCGGCGACCGTTTTCGGAATCCTCGCCAGCGTGCTCGCCGCCTACTCCGCGACGCGCTTCAACAACATCCTCGACATGCTGCAGCTCGTGTTCTCGTTTGTGAACGGGCCGCTGTTCGCGACCTTCCTGCTGGGGATGTTTTGGCGCCGCACGACCAGCCATGGAGCGTTCTACGGCCTGCTGACCGGAACGATCACCGCGGCGCTGCACTATGGACTCACCCTGCCGCAGGGCTCAGTCCCCGGCATCAAGGGCGGGTTCCTGGGAGCGGTCCTGCACGTGTATCCGAGCGAAATGGCGCTGAACTTCTGGACCGCGCTGTTCGCGTGGACCGGCTGTTTCGTGGCGACGCTGCTCATCTCGCTGTTCACCAAGCGCACCAAGACGGACGACGAGCTGCGCGGCCTGGTCCACTCGCTGACGCCCAGGATCCAGGAGGGGCACATGCCGTGGTACAAGCGGCCAGTGACTCTGGCGGTGGGCATCCTGGTCGCGTCCACCATCCTCAATGTGATCTTCTGGTGATCGCGCTATGAGACTGGACGTGCGTTTCCCGATCGGCGGGATGTTCACGATCATCGGCGCGATCCTGACCGTCTACGGGATCGTGTCGCCCGCGGCGATCTACGAGAAATCGCTGGGGATCAACGTGAATCTGTGGTGGGGCCTGGTGTTACTGGCGTTCGGGCTCGTGATGCTCGGCGTCGCGGTTCGGGCGTCCGGGGGATGGAGCGCCTGGCGGCGTTCTATGCTGCCACAGCCGCCGGAGCGGGACCCGCGTCCACCAGCTGTTTCGTAACCGGGTCGATTCGAAAGTTTAGGCCTTCCAGAGTTCGTGAGCCCATGATGACGAGATCTGCGGGCTCTCCAAACACGACATCGTCCGCAGTTCGTTGTCCGGCCACATGAATCAACGCAGCGCCGATCCATCGCTCGACGATGGTGCCACTGGCCTGCCTGAAGCGCGCTCTTTTGAACGGCTGGATGCCGAGTGATTCGAGAACAGCGCCGGGAATCCACGACAACTCGGCCCCGGTGTCCACGAGGACGGATCTGACCTCTCGCCGCTCACCTGTGCGGGTGTTTTCGATCTCGATGTCTACGCGGAAGGTGCCCATTTCCTCGGCCACGCTACCTCCTCGGTGGTTGCCAAGTAGTACCGTATCCACGCGGGTGGTGTCAATCCCATCCGAGCGCAACCCACTCGACCTCCACCCCATAATTGCCCGGCCTCAACGTGACCGCTTCCTCTCGCCGCAACGACAGTTGCAACCTCTCCAGATGCTCGAGGCGCGGCCGATCTGTCGCACCGCCGCGCCCAGCGGCTGGTCCCACCCAGTAGTTCCATTCGCCGGGGAATCCTTCGGGCAGCAAGACCCCGCGGCCGATCGCGAAGCTCCCTAGCGGGATGACTTGCTCACTCCAACTGCTGTCGACTGGCAGCGCCGCGGTCCAGCTCGTACCGTCGTCCTCCATCAGCGTGACGCGGAGCGTCTGACGAGCGCCGAGGCCGCGCAGCCGCAGTCGCAGCTCGTTCGCGCCGGTTACCGTTTCCTGCCTCGCCAAGACTCGCCTCTTGACCACGAGCGACGCCGTATAATCGACCGGACTCCAGCCGCTCGTGTCCACCGGCAGCTCGAGGTGGAAGATCGGTTGGCCCGTCGCGGGAGAGATTGCGACGCGGAATAGCCCGCGACGTCCTGCATCGCCGATCCGGGTGAACGTGAGGCGTCCCGCGTCGGCGCCCGGGTCGAACAGCCGCAACGGAGTCCGCGCCTCGACGACGTCGAATCTCCACGCTGACTGGGGGAGATAATTCCAGTCGGTCGGCTTGCCGGCTGCACCAGCGAGGGGGGCGGGGGGAGGGAACGTAACTGCCGAGCCGGCGCGGAACGCGGTGATCACGAACTCGTAAAGGCCGCTGTGGAGGATGGTGGAGGGAAGGGAGGTTGTGTAGTCGTAGCCCCCCGCGACCCGCATGGGAAACCCACGATAGAACCCGCCTGGCGTCGGGCGGACGAAAAGCGTCACGGAGTCGGGCGCTGTCACATCCACAACGCGCGCACGCACCTCTGCATCCCGGCCGGCGAGATATTGGGGCGCAGCCGTCGAGACGATGGTGAGTGGGACGGAGTCAACCGGCGGCGCGTGGTACTCCTTGAAGCCAACGTGGCCTAGCGCCGCCGGCAGCGTCGCCACATCGACCGCGCCGGTCGCGCTCAAGACGTAAACGCCCGGCGTCACCGTGAACCGGTTGTCGCTGGCGCGCACGGCCTGCGCATTCCCGGCTGTGACCGGCTGCACGGAAAACGAAGCGCCGAGGTCCGGTAGTGAAATCTTCATCGGCCAGGGGCGGCTGATCGCGCGGGTCACGATCTTGTCGGCGCGCGGCGGCTCGAACGGATCTCGAATCGGGACGGCATCGGGATAGACCTCGAGACGCCAGACTCCCGGCCGGACCTTGTCCAGAAAGTAGATGCCGGTTCCTTCGTAGGTCACGGTCGACGAGGAGCCATGCCCGGCGATGCGTTGCAGCGCGGCCGGATCGGGAGGCTTGGCGCCTGTCGAGCTCGTATACATGAATGCGTCGCGCGCGACCAGCTCGCCCAGGTCACCGTCGTAGGAGATATGGAAGTCGCCGAAGCGGGTGTTTTGCGGATACGGCCCGTAGTCTTGCATGCGTGGCAGGCGACGCATCGCCTCGGCGGCGATGATTGCACTCATCGCCTTGCGCGGCGTGTACACCAGGTTCAGGAAGTGCGTCTGCCAGCCGAGGTTCCGCGACGCGGTCGCCAACATGTCGTAGGCAAACATCGCGGCGAACTGCGTTCCGACCGCCCGAAACGTGCGCGCCATCGCGGGATACATCGTGCCGGTACGGAGGTCAGGACTGTCGAACTCGTACACGATGCGGGGTAGGCGCGCGAGCTCGGGGCGCAGCATGTCGGGGTACGCATCAGTCCCGCGGAGGTAATTGCCCTCCAGCTCGTGACCGGCGTTGAGGCCCGTCGGATACCAGCCAAACGTGACGCCCTGGGCCTTGGACCGCCGGATCGCCTCGGCGATGCGGAAGTCCTGACTCACGTTGTAGAAGACGAGCTTCTGGCATCCGGTACTGCGGACCGCGTCGGTGAGCGCGTTGATGTAGTGGATCGAGCCTGGCAGATCTTCCGGATGATGCCACGGTTCGTTCACGAGCTCGATGAAGATGATCGCTGGCTCGTCCTTCAACGCGATGTGCGTGTACGGGTTTACGTGGCGCAGGATCTGCCGCAGGTAATTCGCCTGCGCCGCGAGCGCGGTCGAGTCAGTGCCCATGCGGCCCTTCCCGAAGCGCCGGCCAAATCCCGGCGGGGGGGCTGTCGTGTCGTCGAGGGCGTCGGGCCAGTTGGAGCCGTAGAGCTGGATCGGACTGAACAGCATGAAAATGCCGCGCTCTTTAGCGCGAGCGATGAGGTAGTCCAGGAGATCCAGGTGATCGTTGGTGATGAGATTGCCCGCGCTGTCTGACGATTCCCAATCGCCCCAGAATGTGAGTCGCAGACCGTCCCACCCCATGCGGGCGAACTGCGCCATGTCCTCATCGATCATGCGTTTGCGATCGGCGTGGAGATAGCCGGCGGCGCGATAGTCGGACGCCGTCGTCAGCACGTAGTTCGCGCCAAAAAGAGTCACCTCCTTGCCGGTGTCCTGCCACCGTACGACGCCCTGCTTGTCGAGGAAGACGCCTTGAGAGAGCGCGAGGATCGTTATCAAGATCACGGGTGGTACTCGCGCTCCGTGTGTCCGACGAGCTGTGAGCGGTAGAAGTACACATCGCGCAGGTTGCTGGCGGCGTAGCGCTCCGCTTCGTCGTTGAAATGCGGCGATTGCGGCGCGCCGCTCTCGCCGCCGGCGGTGATGGCTCGCGCGCGCACGCTGTCGCCGAACTCCACGACGGCCACGAAGCTGTTGCCGCTCGTGCCGTACCACTTCTTGGTGTTGGGGTAGGCCCTGGCGCCGAACGCCGCGAGCGAGCCCCAGACGCTCGCGGTGAACGGCACCGGGATGCTTGGGCCGGCGTCGTCGAAATGCGGCGCGATGTCGTCGCTCAACCGCTGGAAGCGATTGATCTGCCCCCACGGCGTTCTCCACGTCCCAAAGTCGGCGTTCAGTGCGTCCACGGCGTCCGCGAGTGAGCCGAGCAAGTCGGCCGGCGCCGCGCGCGACGTTGCGATGTACTGCATGATCGAGATCCCGGCCGCGCGCGCGTCGCGGGAGACGCGACGGCCGATTCGCTCGCCCCAAAAGACGGCGAGCGACGTCGGCACCGACTCCGCCCCCCAACGGTAGTCCCACGCGCGCAGCGCCGCGACCTGATCGGCGAGCTTCGCTTTGATCGTATCGGCAGCGCCCGCCTGATCGTATGCGGCGATCAGTGGCGGAATCATCCGCTCGAAAGCGGGGAGGTAACTGTCGAACGCGGCGGCCGTGAGGGAGCTCATCGTCCAGTTCGTCTTGCCTTCGAGCACGCGCAGCGCGTGGTAGCCGCGTGCGGTCTCTTCCATACCAGTCTCGACGTACCGCGGATAGTTCTCACGCTTCGGGCTCGCGCCTGCTCCCCTCCCGGCTGCCGACCACGGCCAATTGTTCGAGTTGTAGACCCACCCGCTCGACGGATTCACGACATTAGGTGTGTCGTCGAACGACAGCACACCGCGGTAGGCGGTTCTCGGGTCGCTCCCGTCAACCGGACGAGTCCAGTCGAAGGAGGTATCGCGGCGGGGAATGTAGTTCGAGTGGAAGTAGGCGATGTTCCCTGACGCGTCGGCGAACACGGTGTTGTTTGACGAGTTGGTGTGCAGCTCCATGATCTTCCGGAACGCCGCCATGTCGCGCGCCTTGGTGCGCGTGTAGGACTGAATCAGCGCGCTGGCGTGGTTGTTCATCAGGCTGACGCTCACCAACCGATTGCCTTCCAGGCGGACGACGGGGCCGTGTTCTGCGTAAAGGACCCTGAACGTCTTTCTTGCCATGGCGGTATCCGTCTTGAACGGGACGGTGATGATCTGGTCCCGCACCGGCGCGTCCTCGATGAACTCGTCAATGTTGTCCACACCGCTCGACGTATGCATCCAGCCCGCGGTTGCGTTGAATCCCTGATAGATGAAGAACTGTCCCCACGTCACCGCGCCGTACGCGTTGAGGCCTTCGTCGCTCACCATCTGGAGCTCGGAGCGGAAGTAGAACGACGTGTGCGGGTTGATCCACAGCAGCGCGTGGTGATTGGCCGCCAGGCGCGGCGCGATCGCTATTCCATTTGACCCAGACGGGTCGACGTTCAGCTCGTCGGCCCCATCGCCTCTGATGTACAGCGCGCGACGTGTCGTGTCACCGTAGAACGCCTCCAGATCGCGCACGCTGATCCGCTCGATGTCGCCCCCGATGCTTCCCTCGGTGAACGACAGTGCCATCCACGGCTCGAAGTGCGTGATCACCCGTGGCTTCACCTCAGGGTGCTTATAGAGGAAGAAGTTCAAGCCGTCGGCGAATGCGTCCATCAGGTGCCGCAGCCACAGGGGGCTCGCGCGGTACTGCGCGCGCAGCGAATCGGGATCGATGAACAATTTCATCCGCAGATCCTGATACATGGCGGACTCCCCTTCGGCCTCGGCGAGCCGACCCAACGCATTCAGGTAATTCGTCTCGATGCGATTGAAGTCGTCTTCGGCCTGGGCGTACTCCATCCCGAAGACGGCGTCCGCATCGGTCTTGCCGTAGACGTGGGCGATGCCCCAGTCGTCGCGGATGATCGTGACGTGCTGCGCCTGGCGCTCCCAGCGGGCCACGTCGCGTCGCTGTTGGGCGTGAGCCGGGACGGTTATGCAGGAGATCGCGAGCAGTGCGCTACTGGCGAGTCGCAGTGTCGATCGCAATGGCTGACCCGGGCGAGAGGTTGAAATGAACGGCGCTGGTGGCATCCACAACGACAGGGCTATTAGTCAGCAGGTCCAGATACGTTCCCGGCGCCATGCCCGTGGTCACGGTAGTGTCGAGGATCGCCGTGCCGTTGTTGATCGCGACGAATCCTTTCGTGCCGCGCGAGAACGCAATCGCGTTGGCGCCGTTGTCCCACCAATGGTTCACGTCGGTGCCCGCGACGACGTGGCGGAAGCTCACCATCTTCGAGATCGACAGATCGCGATGCTCGCAGACCCATTGGCCGATCGTAGCGGTTTCCAGGCTCGACGCGCAAGACACAGCGGTCGTCCAGCCGTTCGCATCGGAGGGCGGGCCCATCGCGTTGCCTGAGGGGCAGTCGAACGCGTAGCTCGACAAGATCGACGGATACCCATACGGCTGTGCCAGCATCCACACGTTGGCCATGCGAAAGACACTGCCGTCGCGGTAACTGAGGCCGCATTGATGCTGGCTGTCGTGGTTCTGCAGGAAGACGACGGCCTTGTTGGAGGGCATGATGCCCCATGCCGCTTCCGAGAACTGATTCCCTGGAGAGCCGTTGGGGTTCAGCTGCGAGATATGCTCGCCATTGATACCGCGGAACTTGTTGCCCACGCCGACGAACGTGAACTCGGTGATGTCGGCAGCGCCGCCCGAGCTGTAGCCCTCGCCGAAGTAATCGCGCGGCGAGAGCGCCTCTCCGCTTCCGCCGATGACCTCGAGAAAGACATACGGCAGCGGTCTGCCTTCAGCCGTCAGCGTGGAGTTCACGCGACTGAGGATGTCATCCAGCTCGACTTGCTGAATGTGTTTCGCGGCATCGATGCGGAATCCGGCCACGCCGAGACGCGCGAGCATCAGCAGGTAGTCGGCGATCTTCTGGCGCACGGACGGCAGGCCGGTGTTCAAGTCCGGCAGTCCGAGCAGCTCGCAGTCCTGCACGTTCGCGGCGTCCAGGTAGTTGGTCACGAGGCACGGCGTATGGAAGTCGCTCGTCGTGTAGAGTCCAGGATAGCTGTACTTGGAGTAATGCGTACCGTTACTGCCGACGCCGGGGTCCGGATAGTTGGTCATGTGGTTGATCACGGCGTCCACGATGATGCCGACGCCCACGGCATTGCAGCGCGTCACCATGTCGGTGAACTCGGCGCCGGTCCCCGAGCGGCTGCGGGCGATGCTGTAGCTCACCGGCTGATAGCGCTCGCTCCAGTCGTGGCTCGGGACGATGCTGTGCTCTTCGGGCGGCGAGATCTGGACGGCTTTGAAGCCCGCGGGGCCGAGGACGTTCTCGCACTCGGCGGCGATATCGGTCCACTTCCATTCGAAGAGATGCACGAACACGTCGCCCACGGCCATGTGACCGCTGGGGCGATAGGTGGTGGGAAGGTCGGGTCGTGGCGGTGGAGGGGGACCCGGTGACGGCGTCGGGATCCCCCTGTCATTACACGCCAGCGCTAAGAATACGACCCCCGCCGTGAGGATAGGTCTCGACACGGCGGGGGAGCCTCAGTAACCCGGGTTCTGTTGCAGGTTCGGGTTCGCGATCAACTCGTTCGCCGGCAGCGGGTAGAGATCGCGGAACGTGCCGAGTGCCATTCCACCCGCAGTGCCACCCTTCCACGCCCAGAGATACGTCCCGCCGCTGAACAAGCCAAAGCGTACGAGGTCGGTACGGCGCTGGGCCTCAAACATCAACTCGCGGCCACGCTCGGCCAGGATGGTATCCACGGGAGGCAGCGCGGCGAAGTTGGCGCTCGTGTTTCCGTAGGCACGCTGCCGGATGGCGTTGAGGTAGCCCAGCGCCGTGGCCGCGGTGCCGCCGCCGCCCCGAATGTTGGCTTCCACGTAGATCAGGTACGTATCGGCAAGGCGGAAGATCGGGAAATCGGTATCCACCATTCCCTTTTGCGCGCCGGCACCTCCGCTGGATGTCCTGTTTGTGAACTTGGGCGCCGCGATGCCTTTGGTGAAATCACCTCGATCGCTCACCGAATCGGTCTGGCCGGTCTTATAGAAGAACGAGCCCCGTCCGTCCGCTAAAGCAAACGAACGGTAGATCTGCTGCTTCATCCGGTAGCCACCCCAGCAGTAGTCGATCCCGGAGCTGTCTGCCTTCATGCTGCCACCGCACCCGGCGTGGACCAGGAAAGTCATGCCGCCCCATGTCTGTGTCTTGGCACCGTCCTGCGGGGCGACAAAAACCAGCTCGAGAGAGGTGTTGTTATCGGCTTGGAAGTTGTGCACGAAGCTGGGGTCGAGCGTGTAGCCTCCGGCGATGACCGCCTGCGCCTCGCTGACGGCACCGGTATAGTTGGTTGTCCCAGTGTACACGCCGGCGTTCAAGTACAGCTTGGCCAGCAGCATGTGCGCCGCTTCGGGCGTCGCGCGACCATAGGTCGACGCCCCCTTCGGGGGCAGCTGGCTGATGATGGTGTTGAGCTCGCTCACCACGTACGCGTAGATGGCCGCGCGCGTCGCTTGCTTGGGCGGCGTCGAACCGAGGGGATCGTTCTCGGTCACCAGCGGGATGTTGGCGAAGAGATCGAGGCCGTGCCAGTAGCTCAGCGCCCGCAGGAACCGGGCTTCGGCGCGGTAGAAGTGGACGTTGGTGCGCAGCGTCGGATCGATCTGGCCGCGCGAGTCAAGCTTTGCGTCGGTGCTCTGGCGCAGGAACTCGTTTACCAGCATCACCTGGTAGAAGACGCGATAGTACATCGCGTTGACCATGCTGTTGCTCGCACCCCACGTCCCCGTGTTGAGGTCGGGGAGCCCGGGATCGTTCCACCCGATCACGGCTTCGTCCGTCGGCATTTCCTGCAGATACCAATAGAGCCGCAGGTATTCTCCGAACCCCTCGTCGATACCGCCGATGTCGGGGTTCCCGTCAGGTCCGCGCTGTCCCGTGACGATCAGCCCCCCGTAAATCTTGGCGAGGAACGCGCGGTAGGAGTTCGGATCGTTGAAAATGTTCGCGCTTGTGACGGTGCTCTTCGGAGCAACCGTCGGATCGGTGCAGCCGCTCCCCGCCACGGTCAGGAGGAGGGCGGCGACGCCGGCAATCTTGATTGTGCGGTTCATTTCTCCATCCCCCCTAAAACCGGACGCTCAGGCCGGTGGTGAAGGTGCGTGAGCGCGGATAGATGTTGTTGTCTATCCCGTTGAGGCCCGAGGTCGGATCGACGCCAGTATAGCCGGTGAGTGTGAAGGCGTTCTGTACCGTGCCGAACAGCCGCAGCGGCTGGTCGCGATAGGTGAAACCATAGGCCAGCGTGATGTTGTCCATGCGGATGAACGAGGCGTCTTCCACGAAATAATCCGAGTAGTACTGCGGAACAATGAACCCCGTCGTCAGGACCGAGCGGTGCAGGTTACTCGGCATCGCCGAACCCGTCAGGTTCTGATAGGCGCCCTGAGAGGACGCGACGTTGTTGTAGACCCAGCCCCCGAGGTAAGCCCGCAGCGTGAAGCTCCCGTCGAAGTGCTTGTACGTGAAATAGGACGAGTGCCCCAGGATCCATTTCGGAGCCGGATCATGGAACGGGCGGCGGTCGGAGTCGTTGATGACGCCGTCGCCGTTCCGATCGACGTACATCGTGGTCAGCGTATCGCTGTAGATCGGCTTTCCGTTCGCGCCGTACTTCTGCTGATAGACCCAGAACGAGTTGACGGGCACGCCCGGCTCCAGCTCCTGAACGAAGTTGCCCACGCCACCCGAGATGTTGCCGGTGAGCACCCGCGTCACACTCTTGTTCGGGTTGATGGAGAGGAGCTGATTGGTGTTGTGAGCGGCCGTGATCGTGGCCGTCCAGCTGAACCCCGTCCGGCTGCGGGGCAACACGTCGGCGTTGAGGCTGAGCTCATAGCCTTTGTTCTTCATGCTGCCGATGTTGGTCGTGATGAAGTTGCCGAGGTTCGTGCCGGCGGCGATCGGAATGAAGAAGATCAGGTCACTCGTGTTCTTCGTATACCAATCGATCGTGCCGCTGTAGCGCTGATTGCTGAAGCCAAAATCCAGGCCGACGTTGTACGCGCTGGTCTTTTCCCAATGAATGTTTTCATCGACCGCGCTCGGACGAATCGTCGGGGTGAAGGTGTTGCCGAACTGCACCTGCGTTTGCGCGTCGCTGTACGTGTACGTCGAGTACGCGAGGTAGTCGCCGAACGACTGGTTGCCGGTGCGAGCCCATGACGCCCGGAGCTTCAGGTCCGACAATCCCCAGCGTCCCTGCATGAACGATTCCTGCGAGAGCCGCCACGCCAGCGCGACCGAGGGGAACGTGCCCCACTGATTCCCCGGGCCGAAGCGCGACGATCCGTCGCGCCGCAGGCTGAGACCGGCGAGGTACTTGTCGTTGATGTTGTAGTTCAGCCGTCCAAAGAAGGAGATCAACTTGTAGTCGTTGATGAACAGGGTGCTGCGTACGTTCACGGCTGTGGGAATGCCATTGGGGCCGAGCAGATTGCTGCTGAGGCCGGTTTCATCGAGTCGGGGGTATTCGGCGTGTGACTGTGTAAACGAGTAACCGGCGACCGCATTGATTCTCCCGGGTCCCGCTTCCTGCGCCGGCGCGTACCCCAGGTAGGTCTCGAGGACCGACGTTCCCTGGCTGTTGTTCTGTAACGAGAAGCTCCCCTGACCCTGCCGCACCTGGGACGCGATGGTGCTGGAGTAGAACGTCGTTCTGTCGGCCTTGGTGAGGTCGTAGCCGACGTTGAGATTGCCCGTCAGGCCTTGGAGGAACGGCAGCTTGTACTCGGCGGTCGCGTTGCCCACGCTCCTCCATGTCGTCCCGCGATCGCTGGCGAGCGCGAGAATCGACAGCGGATTGGTCGGTGCTGCGTTGGTCGTGCGCCAGTCCCAGTAGCCGGTCGCGCTGGTCGGATCCAACACCGGCTGCGTCGGTGCCATCGCGGCCGCGTTGCCGAGCACGTCACCCGGGGTGAACCGGTCGAGCGTGCGCGATCCCCGAATGCTGGTCCGCAGGTTCAGACGATCGGACAGGTTTTGGCGATAGTTGAAGCCCAACGAAACCCGGTCCACCGAGCTGGCGCGAATGACCCCGTCCTGCTTCAAGTACCCGACAGAGAGGCGATAGCTGTTATCGGCGCCGCCGTTGGTGAAGGAGAAATTGTGTTCCTGTCCGTACGCGGTGCGATCGATGAGGCCGAACCAGTCGGTGTTGACGCCGCGCAGCGAGTCGACTCGCGCAGGTGCATACTGCGCGACGGCAGCGGCGAACTGCGCCGCGTTCAGCATGTCCGGGAGCCTGGTGACCGACGACGCGGACGCGCTGCTGTTGTACTCGAACTGGGGGCCCTGGGTCCCTCGCCCCGCTTTCGTCTGGATCAACACGACCCCGTTGGCGGCGTTCGTTCCGTAAATCGCGGCGGCCGACGCGTCGCGCAGAACGGTCATGTCCTGGATGTCGTTCGGGTTGATGAAATTCAGGGGATCGCGGCCCGCGGACAGCCCGCCGCCCGATCCGGTGCCCAGCGGAACGCCGTCGACCACGTAGAGTGGCTCACTGCTGGCCGTCACCGAGGTGGGACCGCGAATTCGCAGCGAAAGGCCGCCGCCGGGGTCGTTGTTATCGACGACCTGCACGCCGGCCACCTTGCTCTGAATGAGCATCTGCGGGCTGACGACGCGGCCGGTGTTGAACTGCGAGTCACTCACGGCGGTGACGGACCCGGTGATGTCGCCGACGCGCTGCACGCCGTACCCGGTGACGACGACTGCCGACAGGCCGACCGCCGATGGGGTCAGCGCAACGTCGACGACCACCGTCTCGTCGCCCGCGACCATGACGGGCTGGTTCGCGGGCTGGTACCCGATGAGTCTGGCATGGAGCAAGTCGCTGCCGCCTGGTACTCCGGTGATCGCGTAGCGACCGTCGCTCTGCGTGATGGCGCTGCGGCCGCCTACCGTGACGACCACCCCGACGATCGGTTGTTGTGTGCTGTTGTCTGTGATGCGTCCGCGAATGGTGTGGGTGGGTTGCTGCGCGACGAGTGGTGCGGTCCAGGACAGGGCCAGGAGCGCGCACGTCAGATGATTAATACGGCGCATACGACCTCGCAGGCTGTGACGGTGAAGACTTGATCGGGAAGTCCAAAAGGCAGCCCGGTCCGGAGGGTGTCAAGGATTAGAGGAAAGCGTACATTTCGGTATGCGCTACGATGATTTCCGAAAGCGGCTCGTGGATGCAGTGCTGAACGCCCCCGGGGATACCCCCGAAGCGCTACGCCGCGCCGTTCTGGAACACGCCCGTGGGACGCGTGATGGCGTGCCACCGGAATTGACAAGGTACGTCGAGAAAGTGGCACATCACGCCTACAGAGTGACGGACGACGACGTTGCAGCCTTGCAGAGTGCCGGTCATTCCGACGACAGCCTGTTCGAGATCACCGTGGCCGCGTCGGTCGGGGCGGCGCTGCACCGCCTCGAGCGGGGGATGGCCGCCTTGCGCGGCGCGGAACCGGACTGATGCGCGTCCGCGCGATCGAGCACCGTCATCGGCTGCCGCAGAAGCTCAAGCTGGCGCTGATCCGGCTGATCAGTGGCCGCCGCGTCCCGGACGTCGTGAAGACCCTGATGTACCGGCCCGAGTTCTTCGGCGCCCCCCAGTGCGCGTGGACCCAGGCGGTGATGCGCGGGCCGTCCGAGTGGAGCGTGGGTGAGCGCGAGCTGTTCGCCGCGTTCACGTCGCGCCTCAATCAGTGCGTCTTCTGAACGGAGTCCCACGGCGCGGTCGCGTCGCTGGCTCTGCAGGACGACACAGTCGTTAAGGCGGTGTTGCACGATTGGCGCAGCGCGCCCATCGACCCGAAGCTGCGCTCGACGCTGGGATTCCTCGAGAAGCTCACGCTGCGGCCGAACGAGGTGCGTCCCGCCGATGTCGCGCCGTTGCGCGCCGCCGGTCTTTCCGATGAAGCCATCGAGGACGCGATCAACGTGTGCGCGCTGTTCAACATCTACGACCGTCTTGCCGATGCGCTGGGCTGGTACCTTCCCGAGTCGGGGGGCTACGCGGCGTCGGCGCAGAACCTAATGAAGCGAGGGTACCTGCTCTAGCTGCAGTCGGTCGCCGTTCTTCGCCACCACAATCAGCCGATCGCCGTTGGTGCGCCTGAGCAGCGCCATATGTCGGACCTGGCCGTCAATCGCGAGCCCGCTCCGCTCCATGTCTACCGCGGCAAATCCGCCCCGGCCATCGCCGTGTAGGAAGAGACCGTAGCTCGCGTCGTAGCGGCCCTCCACCGGTGTCACACCGTAGAAGTTGCCGGCGGTGACGAGATCGATCTTCCCGTCGCCATCGAAATCGCCCGCCAGCGAGGCGTATATGGGAGCGAATTGCGCCTCCGTGGGGAGCGCATGCAGCTCAAAGGTCCCGTCCCCTCGGTTCAGCGCGATCACGCTGGCGAACGTGTCGGCCTCGAGCACGCGCGCCTTTCTCAACGCCTTACCCGGGATGATGTTCTGAATCCGGCTCGCGCCAAACGACGCGTACGTTGGATAGCGGCTGCGCAGCGACGGCATCACCTGCAGCAGCTCGTCACGTCCCACCAGGGGATAGCTGACACCGTGCCGGTATGACGTGAGGATCTGCAGCAGCCTGCCCGTATTGAAGAAGTCGCCCATATACAGTCGAGCCGGCTCCGCGTGCGACGCGCGGATGAAGGAGTTCAAGCCGAGATTGCCGAGCACGAGATCGGGGCGGCCATCGCCATTCAGGTCGGCTGCCTGAATGCTCGTCCACCAGCCATTCGTGCCTGTGAAACCCGCCTCGCCGGTGCGATCCACGAACCGGCCGTTCTCCTGGTGGAACACGCGCACCGGCATCCATTCGCCGACGACGATCAGGTCGAGCTTGCCGTCGCCGTCGTAGTCGACCCAGGTCGCCCCGGTGACCATCCCGACTGAGTCGAGCCCGGGAGCCTTCTCTCTGGTGACGTCGCGATAGTGCCCGTGCCCATCGTTCTCGAGCAAATAGCTTCGCGGCGCGACTCCATATTGCCGCGCAACCACGCGGCTACCGACGAACAGATCGATGTCCCCGTCACCGTCGAAATCCCCGGGCACGACGCAGGAACCATTGTGAACAAAATCGGGAAGCGCATCGTCAGCCCGGCGGAAATTCCCGTGGCCATCGTTCAGATACAGGCGATCGCGCAGCGGCGCTCCTTCCCAGAATTCGTTGCCCCCGCTCACGACGTAGAGATCGAGGTCGCCGTCGCCGTCGGCGTCGAAGAAGGCAGCATCTACGTCTTCGTCCAGACTGTCGGCGCGAAAGGCGGGTTCGGCCGCGGCGTGGAAACGGCCGTCCGGGTCCTGCAGGAACAGCTCGCCGGCCTGCCACTTGGCGCCCCCGACGTAGATGTCGTCCCGACCGTCGCCGTTGACGTCGCCGACAGCGAGCGCTGGGCCCTCGGTTGAGAGCAGATGCGGCATCAGCGGCTCGCGGCTGAAGTCGAAGAACGTGTTCTCCTTGTGCTTGTAGTTGATTGGCAGCCGAGCGGTGATGTCCGAAAAGAGCGGCGGATGGACGGATGGGCGGATGGGCGGTTGGCTGTGCGCGTCAGCTTGCGACAACGTGATGAAGCGATCTGCGGCGACATCGGTCAGGACCTGGAAGCGTCGGTCGGGCCAAATGACGGTCAGCGAGTCCACACGCGACGTCGCACCGAGTCCAAAGTGAGCGCGCGGATCGACCGATGATTCGAAGCCGCGCGTTGGCATCACTTCGACCAGCTGGTGCGTGCCACCGGCGGCGATCATGACCTTGGCACCGATGCCGGCGGTATTGGCGCCGGACCCGCGCAGTGTCACCGTGAGAAAATGGTGATTGGCACTGTCCAGGTCGCGTACCCGATTGCGGTAGATCGTGGCGTGCGCATTGAGGTTGTTCACCACCAGATCGAGCGCGCCGTCATTGTCGAGATCCACATACGCGGCGCCGTTCGAAAATCCCGCGGCGCCGAGACCCCAGGCGGCGGCCATGTTGGTGAAGGTCAAGTCGCCGTTGTTATGGAACGCGTAATTCGGCTGCGGAACGTGCGGCATCTTCGCGACCCGCGGGGGGCCGCTGTCCAGCGACGCGATATAGTCGAGATCGTTCGGCCGGCGGTAGATGCCGGTGGTGACGAACAGGTCCTTGCGGCCATCGTTGTCGAAGTCGGCGAAGAGCGGCGCCCAGCTCCAGTCGGTCGCGGCGACGCCGGCGAGCAGCCCGATGTCGCTGAAGCGAAGCTTCCCTCCCGTGATGCCGCGGTTCAGCTGCAGCGTATTGCGCGCGTACTGATAGTGATAGCCGGCCGCGAGCTTCAGGTTGAACAGGTTGTAGCCCTCGGCGGTGGCCGCGGTCTTGAGGATGCGCTCGCTGTCCGGCAGCATGTCGAGGACGGCGATGTCGGGACGGCCGTCGTTGTTGAAGTCCGCCGCGTCGGCACCCATGGAGAACCGGCTCGTGTGTCCCGTTGCCTGCGCGATCGATTCGGTGAACGTGCCGTTGCAGTTGTTGAGGTAGAGAAAATCGTTCTCGGGAAAATCGTTGGCGATGTAGATGTCGGGACAACCGTCGAGATTCACGTCGCTGACTACGACCCCCAGTCCAAAACCTTCCACGCCGCCGTAGATATGGGCGGCGGCGCTGACGTCGACGAAGTGGCCGTGGTCATTGCGATAGAGCCGGTCACCGGCCTTCGCGTTGCGGACCGTGCGGCTCGTGCTTGGGCTGGCGGCGCGCTCTGAAAACGTGGAGCTGTTCAGCAGGTACATGTCGAGATCGCCGTCGCCGTCATAGTCGAAGAAAGCGGCCTGAGTGGAGAAACCGGAGAATGCGAGTCCGTATTCTTCGGCGCGGTCGGTGAACGTGCCGTCGCCGTTGTTGATGTACAGCACGTTGTGGCCCCCCTCCGGCAGGCCGGGATAGTTCACGCCCGAAACGTAGATATCGAGACGCCCGTCGCCGTTGACATCGGCCATCGTGACGCCGCTCTTCCACCCGACCGAATCGGCGACGCCCGCGCGGTCGGTGATGTCTTCGAAGCGGAAGTTGCCCAGGTTGCGGTACAACCGGTTGGAGCCCACGTTCGACGTGAAATACAGGTCGACCAATCCATCGCCGTCGATGTCGCCCGCCGCCACGCCGCCGCCGTTGTAGTAGTACAGGTAATTGACGATGTTGACCGCGGAGTCGTCGGGCAGTCTGTTGGTGAACGTGATCCCGCTCGTCTCCGGCGCGACAACCTCGAATAGCGGTGGCGCGGGCGGCGTTGCACGACAGCTCAAAATGAGAGTCGCGAGTAGAAACAGCCGATATTTTCGCACGGGGGCGCCAGTATAGCGTGAAAACTTTCGTTTCGCTCGCCACCGTGCTGCTCGTCGGCGTCGCCGCTTGCCGAGAGAAGCCCGTCGATCAAGGTGCGCTGATCACAGCTCGTGAGGTCGGGCTCGAACATCTGCAACGCGGCCGGTTGGCCGAGGCCGAGCAGGAGTTTCGGAACGTCATCGCGCTCGCGCCGCGCGACCCGCTCGGGTATGCCAACCTGGGGCTGACCTATCTGCGCGCCGGACGCTACGCCGATGCGGAGGTACAGCTCAAGCGGGCGCGACGCCTCGATGCCGCAAATCCCGAGATCGCGCTCATCACCGCGAAGCTGTATTCCTTGATGGGCCGGCCTACCGACGCACACCAGGTCCTCGCCGAGATCCCCCCCCCAGACGCCAGGGTGCTCTACGCGCTCGCCGAGCTCGAGCGGCAGAACGGCGACAGCATCTATGCGGAGCGGCTGCGCCAAGTCCTCGAGCGCTCTCCCGCAAGTCTCGCGGTGCGGCTGCAGCTCGCTGACGCACTCCTGAAGCTCGGGAAGAGCGACAGCACGATTCGCTACCTCGAGGATGTCCGGCGGCTGCGCCCCGAGCCGCCCCGCGAAGCAAGGCCGCATCTCGAGGCGGCGCTGCAGGCGCTGCGCACCGGTCAACTGGCGGACGCGCGCGCTGCGCTGAATCGATTCCTGCGGCTGATCGAGGTGACGGCGCCATACCAGGCATCGCTCGCGGAGGTGGATGGGATCCAAGGGCCGCTCGCGGGACGGCCGGTGCTGGCGTTCAGTCCGCAGTCGCTCATCACGATGCGGGGCATCGCGTCGGCTCCCACGTCAGGTCAAGTCCGGTTCACCGATGTCACCGGCGAGAGCGGCTTGCCGGAGCTCGGCGCTCCACCGACAGCGCTGGCGTTAGGCGATTACGACGGCGACGGCGAGGACAATCTGTTGCTTGCCACACGGCGGGACGTTCGTCTCTATGCGGTGCACGGCGGTTTCGTGGCGGACGTCAGCGCCAAGATGCCGCTGCCACTCCCAGCCGGTGTAGGCGCCATTGCCGCGACGTTCGCCGACTACGACAACGACGGCTGGCTCGACCTGTTCGCGATCGGCACCGACGGCCGCGGCTACCTGCTGCACAATCGCGAAGGCAAGAAGTTCGAGGATGTGACGGACGCCGCGGGCGTGCGCGACGTGGACGGCGCCCGGAAAGCGCTCTTCGTTGACCTCGACCACGACGGTGACCTCGATTTGCTCCTGGTGGGCGGAGGGTCGCTCGGCGCCTATCGCAATAACCTCGACGGCACGTTCACGCTGTTTCCGAACGCCGACGGGATCGTGCAGGGAGGCACCGATGCCGCGTTCGCCGATCTCGACGACGATGGGCGCACAGACGTCTTTGTGACGAGCGCGACCGGAGCCGACGGCGTGTTCCACAACGACGGGGGGGGGGCGCGCGGCTTCACACGCACGGCCGACACGATCCGTGGCGATGGACCCATCGCCGTCGGCGACTACGACAACGACGGCGCAATCGACATTTTCGTCGCC
>WNFB01001333.1_pt1 | contig 28479 bp, 27 predicted proteins | sample 5400501 | NCBI WGS metagenome assembly WNFB01 (sample SAMN13153341, study PRJNA577476) | soil metagenome | isolation source: 200 cm saprolite under Douglas fir tree site 2 hole 1 | place: USA:California | collected 2015-04-18
TCACCCATGACACCATTCATCCGGCCCATCTGCATGTATGAGTTGGAAGAGGGCGTGCCAGCCCGACAGTTGATTAAGTAACCCTTGGCGCGGTGTGGGGCCATCGCACTGCGTAGCCTGATTTCGACCTCATCGTAGTCATTGTTCGTGCCAGAGGCTCCATCCCAATGCACCACCACCTGCACATATTGGTTTTCCCGCCAACTTCCAGTGACTAACGCAGTCGAATCGGGGTATGGAGGAGGTGCAGCTCCTGACTGCGTTCCAAACGCCAGACCAGAAATCGTGTTTACGTTGTGCCAATCGAGAGCCACACACAGGCTGGTGTCAGCACAGGTTCCGCCATTAATCCAATTGTGACTCTCCGAGAGAGGAGTCTCGGCCTTGGGAAACTTGGTATTGTAAGTCCTCTGGGCTAGGGCACTGCCCATAAAGATTACCAGACATAAAACACGTTTAATGATTACGGATTTCATCATCAGAACGCCACCAATGCCAAAACTATGTTTTAGGTTGATCCGGTTCCGAGTTGCAGTTTACGTGCCAGCCCCAACATTATCGTATTTTCAATTAGAGATCCAGTTATACGGTTAAAAGCCCGCGCAAAATCACATTGCTCTGCCCTGAGAAACCAATGCCGCTCGATAGGTTGAAAGTTCCCGCCCCAAGGCTCACGAACTGCCCAGCAGGACAGGCAGCGATAGCGTTATTTATTGTTGCAGCTGATCCAGTATATGCCCCAATCGCTACATCGCACTGCGTCGTTCGGTTTAGGATATCCCCCGGGTATACCAGCCTGCGTCCAGTCAACAACTCTGACGGGATATGATTCAAGGCCAGTCTTGCGAATGGGAAAATGTAGAGAAGAAAAGCAACATCGAGATAATGGGGAGAAGAAGCGACTGGTTCGCGTCTCATTTTCCTCTGCCCTCCTCGATAAAGGCTGCCATCGTACTGGTCTTTTTAGCAAATGTGAGGCGGTGTGCACTAGTCACGAAAGTACATCTCGCGCCATCAAGAGGGTTCGATGCTGGAGGCGGATTTCAGTCTAGGAGAATATACGGCGAAAGGGGTAGCATGTAGAGTGGGCTGTGCGGAAATGCAAGGTGTCGGTCGGCGACTTGGAAGGAGTCGAGCACACCGTCGAAGTGACGGCTGCACTCTCTTCGAGGCTGCGGCTGCGGCTCTCGCCACTTTCTGCGAAGACGAGTGGGTTGACCAGATCGGCAACGGACTCACCACGATCTGTGTCACCGTCCGACAGCCTGCCGTGCAGCACTAGGTCCGAGTCAAAGACTTCCTGACCTGGCTGCAAAAGGAGCTTGCCTCAGCCCTGATTTGACATCTTCGCCGGGACGGGCAGCACTTCGATTGTGCAACCTGGTTACACAAAGCTCGAGAGCTGCCGAAGGCGGCACAGCAGCTTCCTCACCGACCGTACCGAGCATGAACGCGCCATGGTTGGCGACTGTCCCGCCCGCACTTCGCACAGATATCTGCCCAGGTCGACGAAGCGTGTATCGCGCTCTGCTTCGTTCCTCCTCTCCCAAGCCAAGATCTCGTCGATCTTGGTGAGCACGAACGGCGCACGCGTGCGATTGAGCTTCGGGGGCATGGGCGGATACCTTATATGGAGTAGACCGGGCAGGGACAATACGGGAGGCTGGAGAACCTGAAAGTCGTTTGACGAGTTCCCGGCGAGGCGGTTCCCGGAATCGGAGACTGGTAGGTGGGACGATCTGTGGTCGTCTGCAGGTCAAACACGACAATGTCGGCGCCCGCGCCTTCTTGCAGCTGTCCCTCTTCAACTTGTCGTAGCAATAGACTTGCGTTGTATACTCTCTTGACCACACCTGTAAGGTCGTGGGGGCCGTATCTTCTGTTCTGATGGTAATACAACGCTAACGATATCAACCAAGGCGAGCGCAGCGACTGGTACCTGTCCCCTCGCGATCACTGCAACCCGCGGAGTCGCAACCCATTCTGCAAAGGTGAGTTTAGTAATTCACTAGCGTTAGCAGCTGTTTGTTCTGTTTGTTCTGAAGGAGAATCACGATGGCCAGCAAAGCCTTCTCATTCCATGTTCGGCTACTTTCATGGCTCCTGCTGATGACCATGATGGGAGGCGCCCGTCTTTACGCCTCCACCCCGGCCGACCAGGCGACATCCGCTGCCGGATCGACCCAGCAACCTGCAACCGACATCCGGGGAACTTGGTCAGGCACTTTCTTCTCGAAGCACTCCAACGTTGCACCCTTCACGATGACGGTGGTCATTAATCCAGACTCGCGCGGACACCTCATCGGCACCTCCACCCTCAACTCCGACTGCCTGAAAGACGTGCATCTTGAAGTCACGGTTACGGGCTCGAACGTTGTCCTCGCCGGCAGTGACGAGAACGGAGACAACATCACGGTGCGGGGGACGGTTGACAAGACGGGCACACTATTGAAGGCTAGCTACATTCTCAACGGCAGTGCTACGGGCAGGTGCGAGACGGATAATGGAACGGGCAGTTTGGCGAAGCGCTAACGGCCAGTGCCTTGAGGGTTACTTGCCCGTGGATCCGCTTGCGTCGAAATGATCTGACCAAACCGAAGGGTTCTCATCCAACGGAGATCACATGATGACATCGCGCAGGGGCTTTCTCCGCTCGCTCGGTGCCGGCACGGCCGCTGGGATAGCCTTGCACTGGCCACTGACCGGCGCTGCACGAGCGACCACATTCGAGCCTTCCCGGCCCGGGCGGGATGATGGCCTCATCCGTTTGCACAGCAATGAAAACGCCTATAGGGAGCGCGAACCTGTATCCGCGTATGGAATATAACGGGCTGGTGGAACGAATTGCCGTTGTGAACAAGGTGAAACCGGAGCAGGTGCTCCTCGGCTGTGGATCCACTGAAATCCTCCGCGTATCCGCGTTCGCGTTCCTCGGCAGTGGTAAGCAGCTGATCCAGGCTTCACCGACATTCGAAGCCATCGAACACTACGCCCATGCAGCCGGCGCTGAAGTCATCTCCGTACGCCTGACCCCGGCCTTTGCCCACGATCTAGCCGGCATGCTGGCGTGCGCCAGCGCTTCCACGACCCTGGTGTACATCTGCAACCCTAACAATCCCACCGCGTCCCTGACTCCTCGGAAAGACCTGGAGAACATCATCAGCAAACTTCCGGCGTCCACCTTTGTCGTCATCGATGAGGCCTATCACCACTACGCCGGCCAGTCTGGAATGTACGCCTCGTTCATCGATCGCCCGCTCGACAATGAAAGAGTGATCGTCGCTCGTACTTTTTCCAAAGTCTATGGTCTCGCAGGCTTGCGGCTGGGGTACGCGGTGGCATCGCCGAAGATCATTCGGCAGATGCGGAAATTTGTTACCGAAGACAACATCAATGCGTTCGTGACACAAGCCGGGGCGGCCGCGCTCGACGATGTCGAGGCTGTGAATGACTTCATTCGGCGTAACGCTGACGCGCGCCAGGAATTTTTCAATCAGGCCATGGCACGGGCCCTGAAACCGATCGATTCACATGCCAATTTTGTAATGATGAACACCTTCCACCCAGCGGAGGAGGTGATCCAGCATTTCCGTAAGAATAATATTTTGATCGGACGCCGATTCCCGCCCATGGACAGCTACATCCGTATCTCTCTGGGTCGTCCGGAGGAAATGCTCGCCTTCTGGCGGACATGGGACGTGCTGCCGTATCCGAAGCATTCGATGCAGCACTGAGCATAGAAGGGGATCGTGGCCCGCACCGCCTTATCTTCCAATACTTCTACATGAGCCAGTCACTACCGGCGGCCCTTGCAGAACGCGGTTTTTCCTCATCGCCACCACAGTTGCCCTAAAGCTCCCAAGATTGTCACTTGAACGCAACCATTTGCATCACCCAGGCGGCGTTGCAAGGAGCGGTAGCACTGTAGCTTCCGGCACTAGTCGCAATTCGGTCTTCCGCGATGTCTCCGTCGATGGCGGTGATAATCCGGGCAGTAAAACCGGATCCGGCGCCACCGAAGGTTCCGGTGGTCGTACCTGCTCCAAAGATCAGCTCGTTCGAGGATGTTGTTGTGGCCGAACCGCTGTTCGCTTTGGCGCCGGTTCCGCTCGCACCGGCCTTCACATCCACCGCGCTGACTCCCCCGTACTCCAGGATGCGGACGTCAGGATATATCGCGTTCTGATTAAAAGTGACAGTCACGGTGTTGTTCCCACCAAGGATACTTGCAGCATAGTAGATCGATTGCCGCACCTTGTTGCCCGAGGTAGGCCCAATCGCCAGATTGTAGGTGTTACCCGCACTATCCCTCACCGATTGTACCGTCGCCGTCGTGTCGTTCCACCCGACCACCACGATATTCAAGTTACCGGCGGTCTGTGCAAAGGGATACGTCACGGTCACCACCTGCGTCGGCGTCGACGGTGTGGCCGCCGCGACTTGCGCAAAACTGATGGGCAACACGGTGGTATAGGTAAACGCATTGCTCAGACTCCCGGTCTGCGTGTCCGGGTTGGTCACCACTACATTCACCGCCCCCGCCGCATGCGCCGGCGTCGTCCCCGTGATCTGCGTGGCACTCACCACCACCACATTCGTCGCTGCCGCCCCTCCCAACGTGACCGTCGCTCCCGTCGCGAAGTTCGTCCCCGTGATGGTCACTGCCGTGCCCCCCGCCGTCGGCCCACTGCTCGGACTCACACTGCTCACCGTGGGCGCTGGCGCCACGTACGTAAACCCGTTCGTCAGACTCCCGGTCTGCGTGTCCGGGTTGGTCACCACTACATTCACCGCTCCTGCCGCATGCGCCGCCGTCGTCGCCGTGATCTGCGTGCTACTCGTCACCACCACACTGCTCGCAGGCGTCCCGCCCAGCGTCATGCTGCCACGTAGGTGTAGCCGTTCGTCAGACTCCCGGTCTGCGTGTCCGGGTTGGTGACTACCACATTGACGGCTCCTGCCGCATGTGCCGCCGTCGTCGCCGTGATCTGCGTGCTACTCGTCACCACCACATTGCTCGCAGGCGTCCCGCCCAGCGTCACCGTCGCTCCGGAAACGAAGTTCGTCCCCGTGATGGTCACCGCTACGGTCGGGGCTGGCGCCGAACTTGCCGCAAACGTCACCATCTGCATTACCCAGGCACCTGACGGACTCAAGGGTGCCGTCGCACTGTAAGTGCCTTTCGTCGTCACCACCTCGTCTTCCGCGTTGTCCCCGTCCTGGCTCGTGATGATCCGCGTCGTGAATCCGGCCCCCGCTCCGGTCACTCCTGTGGACACCGTGGCTGCTCCAAAGATCAACTCGTTCGCTATAGTGGTCGTTGCTGAACCACTGTTCGCCGTTGCACTGCTGCCGCTCGCCCCCGCCTTCACATCCACTACGCTCACACCCTGGTATTCCAGAATCCGCACGTCTGGATATAGCGCCGTCTGATTGAAAACCACACTCACCGTGTTGTTGCCGCCTTTTATGTTGGCGGCGTAGTAGATCGATTGCCGCAACCCGGTCCCACTAGTCGGGCCAATCGCCAGACTGTACGAATTCCCTGCACTGTCCGTTACCGATTGCACCGTTGAAGTCGTGTCATTCCACCCCACCACCACCACGTTTAGGTTCCCGACCGTCTGTGGCCCCGGATAGGTCACCGTCACTTGCGCCGCTGAAACGGGTGTCGCGGCCGCTACCTGCGCAAATGTGATTGCCACAGTACTGACATAGGTGTACCCATTGGTTAGCGTGCCCGCCTGCGTATTCGGGTTGGTGACCACCACGTTCACTGCTCCCGCTGCATGTGCCGGGGTTGTCGCCGTGATTTGCGTGCTATTCACCACCACCACATTGGTTGCTGCCGTCCCGCCAAACGTCACCGTAGCTCCGGAAGCGAAATTCGTCCCCGTGATGGTCACAGGGGTACCCCCGCCCAATACACCGCTGCTCGGGCTCACGCTGGTCACCGTCGGCGCAACGGGGGAACTAACTGTCAGCGTCGCTGTGGTTTGATGAGTCAAAGTGCCGGCAGTCCCCGTAATCGTCAGGGTCGATAGACCTGTCGGCGTGCTACCGGCTGTGGTCACGGTCAGAGTTGAAGACCCGGTTCCGGTGACGCTCGTTGGATTGAAGCTGCCGGTTGCCCCAGCCGGCAGGCCACTGACGCTGAGACCCACAGTCCCGCTAAAGCCGCCAAGGGCTGTCACGTTCACTGTGTAGCTGGTGTTGCTTCCTTGAACGACGGTTTGAGCCGATGGCGAGGCGCTCATCGTAAAGTCCGGCTGCTGACCAATCTGCAAAAAGATCGCCTGGGACGGCACGCCTGAATTATTTAGGAGAAACAGCATGTAATAGCCCGGAGGGGCAATGTTGCCATTGGGAGGAGGGGTGACGGTGAGGGCTCCGCTGCCCACAGTGAAGGACAATCCCACCTCACGCTGGTCCATGCCGAAAGCGTGCGTGGCCGTTCCGTTACGCACTAGAACCACCGAAGAAATGTTCGCGGCGTCCGGGGTCGTTACGCTGAAGGCATTGCCATACGAGACAGAACTCGGCGCGCTCGTGATTGACGGCCGCGTGGCCATCGTACCGTCGGAGTTGAACAGGTACGCCGGTTGATAAATCTCCATCGTGTTGTTGTACGTGCCCCGCGACGGATTACCGCCCGCCAGCCACACCGTCGCATCCGGCAGGAGCAACGCCACCGAGTGGTATAGCCGCTGGGTGGCGTTTGCCCCGGCAGAGGAAAAGGTCCCCAAATTTGGTGGGTTAGTAGTGAGATTCACGGTGCTTAGATCAAACAAGTCTGCATTCAAACTGAGGGTGCTCGTGTCCTCGTCATTCACGGAACCGCCCAAGGCCAACACTTTGCCGTTGGGCAAGATCACTGCATTCATCTCGACACGCGCCTGCGACATGTTGAGCCCATACACCCATTGCGGCGTTGCCGCCCCCATATCGATGATCTCGGTAGTCTTGGTAGCGGGGCTCCCACCCCCCATGATGACCACCTTCGGGTCGTAATTGTTCGCTGGTGTCAAGGGGAGTAGAACGGATGTTCCGTAGGTGCGATTTCCGCTGTAATTGGTACCCGCGACGAACGTGTTCCAGGTTTGCGTCGATGGATCGAATAGCTTCGAGCCAGTTCCAGCACCGGAGTAAAACACTGTGCCGTTAGGCAGGAGGTGCAGTCGCGGGTAGAGGTCCGGGGTCCAAGGTGCGAAATATTGTGTGCTCCAGCCCGAGCCAACCGTATAGAATTCGACAGCGTTGTTGGTGCCGCCGGTCTCGTTCAGGCCCGAAAATGTCATTACCCTCCCGTCGCCCAGAGTTACTAGCGTGGGATACCAGCGCCCGTGCGCCATGTTTTGAACGTTGGTGAAACTGTTTGTGGCAGGATCAAAAATTGCAACCTGCTTCTGTCCGTAGAAGGGATCGTACTGGATCGTGCCGCTATCGATAAGTACGCGTCCATCCGGCAGTAGTGACATGGCATTACAGAACATGTCCCAAGACAGGGAAAATTGAGTGATCGTTTGTCCGGTCACCGGATCCAAAAGCAACGCCCCGGAACCATTCGACGGGCCATAGGGCGGACCCGATGGACAGCCTGACTGCGACGGCGGGCAGTTTCCCGAACCGGCAACCACCAACACCCGGCCGTTGCTCAGGAGTGCTACGTGGACCGGATTGATTGGCAACGTATTGGACAGCGTCCTCCACTGACCCTGCACGCTCGGCTGAGCCATCGCTCTGGGTACAAATAGGATGAACAGTAGCGAGTAGGCCAGGACATGAGCCAGACACGAAGAGACGCGAAAATGCATGGGAACACCTCGGTTCGGCGTAGGCGTGAACTACAAGGTTCGGACTCGGGGGGAGGCCCTCTATTCAACTCTCGCAGAGCGGCGCCGTTGCGAGAATTGTGACTAGAGGGAGTTCAAAAACCCCGCGATATTACTGCTTGCAGAAAGGTGCTGTCAAGCTGGTGCCACGCGTCCATCGGTGAACTTAGAATCGGAGGAACAAAGGGCATCTGCGGGTGCAAGAAGGGGTTAGGAACTGCTGCAAATTTCATGTGCGACGGGAAACTGTTGCGAGGCGGGTGGCCTTAGTTCTCTAAACCGAGACGATCATCGGTTCCTCGACCGAGGGTGGCCTTCTGAATCCTCGAAGGAGATCCAGGTAGAACAGCTTCTGTCCCATCACATATAAGAGCACCCCGAGGTACCCGGCAAGCACCAGAGCGACTCCCAGTACGAGCCTGGGCAACGGCAATAGATGCGGGCTGTACCAGAATTGGAGTCCAAGTACCAATCCGGCAGTCACAATGCCTGAAAGCAATGGGCGGCTCACGGTCAGCAGAACATCGCGCACGGAAATCACAGTGCCGCGTACTGCCGCCACGATCATCGGGATGATGGACAGGGTCATCATCGCAGAGTAGGCAAACGCAACCCCCCTGGGTCCATAAGGCAAGCCAATCAGGTAACCTGCAATCATGCAGGGTGCGAAGACGAGCGCCATCCTCAACCCTCGTCCGACCAGTCCGAGCGACATGAGCAGCCATCCCAAGGGATTGATCGTCGCAAACGCCAAGGTGGTCGGAGCTAGCAAGCGAACAACAGTCACAGCGCTTTGCCACTTTGGTCCTAAGAAAACGGAGATCATGTCCTTTGCTAGAAGTGCACAGACCACGGTGACCGGTACGGTCAGTGACAAAACCAGGGCGTAACCTTTGAGGAAGTAGCTTCTGAAGCGCGGCGGATCGTCCTGAAGGCGGGACAGCGCTGCAAACGCCACCCCACCGGCTGCTGAATTCAGGTTATCGTTTGGAATGTTGACGAGTTGGTAGGCCCTTCCATAGATCCCAATAGCTTCAGCACCCCAGAACCTGCCTAACAAGACCTTCTCGAAGTTGGTAGCGATATACATGACGAGGCCATTCAAAGTCAGTGTCCCTCCAAAACGCATCATGGAGCGAACACCAACCCCCCGGTGTGGCCTTCCTGGAAACCACGCTGTGGTCAGCCATACACAGATTGTGTAGACGAGTGGCGCAACGGTTGTGGTGGCGACCAGAGCCCAGTAGCTGTAACCACGCAGGGCCATCCCAATGCCAACCAAAACACTTGCCAACAAAGAGATGATGTCGATCAATGACAACGTCGTAAATCGCAACTGGCGTTCGAGCATCGCCGAGTGCTGCACTCCGGCAGCGTTGAAGAGAAATCCTGACGCCAGGGCAGCTGTTATCGCCAACAGTCGAGGTTCGTGATAGAACAGGACAGCGAACGGTGCCATTGCCAACGACAGCAGCCCCAGGATCGCGCCCACTAACATGTTGATCCAAAACAGCGTTGAGGCCTGCTCCCGGGTGACGGTTGTATTACGCTGAACCGCGGCCGCCGATAGCCCAAAGTCCCTGAACAAATTGAAAACCCCTATCACGGCCGTGACCATACCCACCAGACCAAAATCCCTCGGGTCCAAGAGTCGAGCCATTATCATCAGCGAGCCCATTCGGACCACAAACCCAGCTCCCTGGGAGCAGATTTTGGCCAAACCACCTCGGATTACCCTCTGTTTCAGATCCTTCATCCCGTTCTCATGCTAGCCGGTATATGCGGGCTGCCTTCCCTGCCTTTGACGTCTAGATTTCACAACACGATTTTGCTGCCGTAGAACGCTTCTGCGTACCCGCTGGGGGAATTACACTCCATTCCACGCAGTCGCATCAGGGAAAGAAACGTATCCTCTTGAAACCAACGCTTGGTACGCTGGGAGGGGAAAGCATCCATGATGTAACGCACCTTCTTCTGGCACGTTTCGGCCTCCAGGCGCACGAAAACGCCTGGTTGTCCCAAGTCACCATCATATTTCGGAATCTCGTACTCCAGGATGAAATGATCCCGAAAGGTATTCCAAGTAAGTTCGGCTATCAAACGGTGATCCTGATGTGCATCCTTCCGGTTATGAGTGAAGATGAGATCCGGGGAGATCGTCCCCTTCAAATCCTCAAAAACCGCCTTCACTTCCCCTCCTACGAATGGCATGAAGCCATCGCGGAAATTCTTCAGCACTGCACTCTCGTGCCGGTTCGTGCCGGCAAACAACTCGGCCCCGCGTTGCGCTTCAGCCTCTCGAACTCCAGCGGCGCTGAACACCACCCAGTAAAACTCGCACCTGGGGTACTGCTCCCTCAGCCAGAGCACGGTGCCACCGCAGCCAATTTCGATGTCATCGGAATGGCTGCCTAGGCACAGGATCTTTAGTGCCCTGCTCGATTCTGCGCTCAAATGCAGTTGGATCATGGACCAGTGGAAATCACTTTCTGCGTTTGCCCAGGTACACGCGAACTGACGGCAGATTCACGTCTGTGCCACCGATACACAACAAAGTTTTCACTGCCAGGGACGGAAGTGAGGTGCAGGAGTTCCCCTCGCGGGTCCGGGATACCGTGCGTCAACCAATCCTCGTAATAGTGAGTAAATTTCTCTCCCCGGCGTAAGACCACATAGTCAACGTGTGCAGCATCAAGATAGCGAAGGGCCGACTCCGCTGTACAGTAAGGAAAGTACGTAAACTGCGCACCCGCGTGGAACGCCAGAGGTATTGAAAGGTCAATGATCTTAACCGGATGGTCTTGCTGACGTCCGATCCACAAGCCTACCTCCTTCTCGACGCGAGTAGAAGGTGCGCCTTCCTCAAATGATTCCAACCCCCGTGCTTTCTTAACCGGGCCGACGATCATCACTACCCCTATCAACCCGGGAATGATACACAGCGAGGTCACGGGACTCGCTACTAACCTCCACCCCGCAGCAGCGCTCGTCGTCCTCGTCCAGAGGCCGACTTCAATCAGACCATTGGCCGCCCAGATGCACAATAGCGGAATAAATATAAAGTAGTATCTTGGTTCGCTCCAAAGAGCGAAAAACGTCGCGATTGCCGGGGCGGCTGCGATTGACAAGACAAACAATCGGGTCACAGCCTTCGGCCCCCACCACGGCCGACGAAAAGCACCCAGCAAAGCTAGCGCCGGCAAAAGAGGTGCGCCCAGCCAATCGGACGAGAGCCGTTGCAATAATACCTGTGTGTTTTGACGGATCCCTCTTTCTAACAAAACAAACAGGTCCCGGAACTGCAAGCGTGTCTCGCGGACGACTTCAGCGTGGGGCCGCATCGGGAATCCCATTCCTTTGAGCTGAGAATCGATGCCGTAGAATGCCCACTTTTCCTCCCATCGTTGCCAGGAGTCTACATTTGGCGCGGAAGATGGCACCTCGTGGTGACCGCCCGGCGACTCGTAATCCACTCCAGGATTTCTCTCCGCAACAAGAATGCGCTTACCGGTATAAAAGAAGATTATGCTCTTGCTCTCCAGCTTTACTTTGCCTGTCGACTTGTAAATAAAAATGGCTTGCGGCAGTGCCAGCACCAGAAACGCTACAATTGCGGCGACCGCGCGTTTGCCCCTCACCGCGTGGCTTCCCGAGGTAGCCGTAAACGCAAACAGTACTGCGATCGCGAATGCGGCGGAAGCTTCCGCGCGAATTAGCCAAGCTAGCCCAAAAGCACACCCCACTAGCAACCACGACCTGATCGACGGCTGCTCTAAGGCCACAACCACCAAGTAGACAGAGGTAAGGGACAGAGTGATGTATGGGCCCTCCGAGTACACGGCAAAGGATAGATTGACCAGCACCGGATGCAGCAACGTCAAAGTGGCGGCAATGAAGCCGACACGACGGTTAAACAAACGAGATGCAATGCCAAACACCGGCAAGGGGAGCAGCGCCCCCATCACCAGCACAACCAACCGGCCGGCGAGTTCATAGTTGTGGGTTACAAAAGAGGCTCCGGCGATCAACAACGGAAAGAGGGGATTAAAGTTCAGTTGAGCGCCAGGGGTCACGATTCCGACAAACCCCACGCCATTCCGTAGGTTTTCGGCTAGTCTCGCGTACTCTGCCCCTTCGGATTCGATGGCGCCGGTGTGCCAGTGCGCCCAGGCAGCCCCCCGGACGGCGAAACTAGCGGCCACGAGTAGGGTCAGGAGCATCCACAGGCGGCGAGGTTGATCGCCCGGCTGTCTGGCCGTTTGTTTGCCTTTCACGGAACGTTCTACGAGATCTAGTGGTGACATACCTAAAGTGAACATTAAGGAGGCTTGTTGCTAAGCCATGACTCTTTCACGCCAGCGCAAAGAGCTGTCCAGCTGTCCGGCTTTTTGCAGTCGCTGGATCTGGGCGATTCGGATATAACGGCCAGATTCCACGTCATCGGCAGTGAGCCCAATCTTGCGATAGGCGTCGTAGAGCTCCTGGGCACCCGTGCGCGCGGTCCACTGGGGACGGAAGTTTCGCAGGACCCGGCGGATCTTGTCACAGGTCACGCGGTAGCAACGTTTGTCGGGCCCGCCGCCAGGCGCATACTCGACGCGGCAGCCGGGAATGGTTTCAGCTACGATGTCTGCCAGTTCTCGAATCCGGTAATTTTCGTCAGTGCGGCCGACGTTGAACGTTTCATTGTGAACGACCTCGCGGGGCGCTTCCAGCACCGCCACCATGGCCGCGATGATGTCCCGAATGTGCGTGATCGGACGCCAAGGTGTGCCGTCACTCTTGATGAGAATACGGCCCGTTGTGTATGCCGATGCCACCAGATCGTTCAATACGATATCCAGCCGCAGCCGCGGTGATGCACCGTACGCCGTCGCATTGCGCATGTAAGTGGGGCTGAAGTTCGCGTCCGCCAGTAAACGGATGTCGCGCTCGGACAACATTTTCGATTCGCCATACGGCGTAACGGGGTTCAATGAAGCTTCTTCGTCGAGAAAGTCGTCTCCCGCTGCTCCGTAAGTGCTGCAGGAGGACGAAAACACAAACCGCTTCACTCCCGCTTCTTTCGCCAACTTGGCCAGCTTCACCGACGCGAGATGGTTGATGTTGTAGGTAAGCTGACCATCAAGATTGCCCAGTGGATCGTTCGACAGAGCAGCCAGATGTACCACGGCGTCAAACCCTTCCAGGTCAGCCGCGCTAAGATCGCGAAGATCTTTCCGGACCTCCGGAATCGCTGGACATTCGTTACCGAAATCGCAGCCCGCATAAAGATCGGCATCCAGCCCCGAGACTTCGTGGCCGGCCGCACTCAAGAGCGGACCCGCTACGGCACCGATGTAACCTTTATGGCCAGTGAGCAGAACTTTCATCATGACTCCTATCGTTGGATCAATCTTTGCCGCTGGCGGAGTTGCGTTCCCCTTTTCTCTCTTGCACTCCAAAAGCCGGGAACACATCCGTAGCAGAAAATTTAGATATGCCAAAATCGCTGTTCTGTGCCGACGTTCCCTGGTGGAAGAAGCCGAACCCGGGTGCACCAGATGTGATCGCGGAATCGATACCCTGGATCACTCTCTTGCCGTTGATGTAAGCCGTGATCACATTTCCGACGATGGTGCCTGTGACTACGTCACCATTCTGACAGGCAGCGCTTGGCCCCTTGAGTTCCGCAAATGGAGGTGTGAAGTCGTCGGGGGGGCCATTGGAACGACCCATCTGGATATATGAATCGGCAGACGGGGTACCGACTCGACAGTTGATGTTGTACGTTTTGCTGACGTTCTGGGCGAACGTGCCGCGAAGCCTGATTTCTACCTCATCGTAGTCGCTGTTCGTACCAGCGGCGCCATCCCACCACACCACGATCTGCACGAATTGATCACTTCCCCAATTGCCAGTCACCAAAGCCGCAGAATCAGTATAAGGGGGAGGTATCGTTCCTGGCTGCGTCCCAGAGGCGCGGCTGCCCGCACTGGTTACGTTGGACCCCTTTGCCCCGGGACACAATGTGAAGTCGCCACAACTCCCGCCGTTGATCCAGTTCCCACCCTCCGAGATGGGGTTCTCGGTGCTCTCAAAGTTCGTCGTATAAACCCTGTGCAGCGGTGGGATACCTACTCCCGCCGACGGTGGAAAGAAAATGGCGAGGCACGTCTCGAGCCGGGCATGATGTCTGCGACGCCACCAAACCGTAGCCCCAGCGGTGATAACCAGCGCGAGCATGGCCGTGATGATCGCAACCTTTCGATAACCGGTCACTCGTTCTCTTGTCTCGGCTCGGCGGGGTCGCTGAGCGTCTTGCGATTGCTCAAGCTTTCTTCGCTGTACTGCGAGTAGTCTCGGCTAGTGTAGTGCGTCATGCAGATTGACGTTTATTGAGGGTGTGGCGAGCGCGTTTCACTTTTTCCAGGATGTCGGCGGCTCGCGCGGTCCAGATGAACGGTTTCAGGCTTTCGTTGTGGCGGTCGATGTAGGTGCCGATGGCCATGATGAGTTCTTCCAGGTCGTGGAAGACGCCGCGCCGGAGCCGATTTTGAGTGAGGTCGCGAAAGAAACGTTCGACCATGTTCAGCCAAGACGCGCTGGTGGGAGTGAAGTGCAGATGAAAGCGCGGGTGCCGCACCAGCCAGCGCTGCACTTTGGGGTGCTTATGGGTGGCGTAGTTATCGCAGATCAAGTGAAGTTGCCGATCGGCCGGGATGGTCTGGTCGATCAGGCGGAGAAACTTGAGCCACTCTTGGTGCCGATGGCGCTCTTGGCACAGGCCAAAGACTTCGCCGTTGGCTGCATTCAGCGCGGCAAACAAGGTGGCCGTGCCGTTGCGTTTGTAATCATGCGTCAGGGTCGCGCCGCGCCCGCGTTTCAACGGCAGGCTGGGTACGGTCCAGAGCTTGAATCTGGCTCTTCTCGTCGGCGCACAGCACCAACGCGTGTTCGGGCGGATTGAGATACAGACCGACGATGTCTTCCAGTTTCTCCGCGAACTGGGGATCCTTACTGATCTTGAACGTTTCCACGCGATGCGGTTTCAATCCGTGGGCGCGCCAGATGCGCCGCACGCTGGCTTCGCTGATACCGACGACCGCCGCCATGGTGCGCGTGCTCCAATGCGTGGCGTTGGACGGCTGCTGACGTGTGGTCAGGGTCACGACGCGTTTCGTCAGGCGGCTACCGATCTTGGGCTTGCGACCGGGCCTGTGCGCGTCTTTCTGCAACCCCGCCACGTCCAGTGCGAGGAAGCGCTTGCGCCATCGGGAAACCTTTTTCGGCGTAATGGCCATGCTGGCGGCAATTGCTTTGTCCTGCTGGCCGGAGGCTGCGAACAACACGATGCGCGCGCGCTCCGCCACCCGCACCGGGAGGGATCGGCTGCGCGCTTGGGATTCCAACACCGTCCGTTGCTCCGAACTCAACCTAATGGCAGGGGCTATGCGCATCCGCAACCGTCTCCTTAATCATAAGACGCGCGCGGATCGATAAAGGTTGTTAGTTACGACGCACTACACTAGTTCGTGAAACTTCTCTTTTTGCTTCCACAACTGCCAGGGCGCGGCTCCGGTGCTGTACAGCTCGTCCAGTTCTTGCTTCTCCTTAAACGTGTCCATGCTCTTCCAGAAACCCCCGTACGCGTGCCCCATCAGTTCCTTTGCCGCAATCAGCCTTCGAAACGGCTCGTGCACCAGTTCTTCCCCAGCGTTTATGTAGTCAAAAATTGACCGCTTGAAAACAAAGTAGCCACCGTTGATCCAAATGTCAGAATCGCTGAGCGCCTTGATTTCCTCGACAACCCCTCCGCCGTTCATGGAGACATGATGAGCGCTCATGCTTGGTCGAACACAGAGAAAGGCCGCGGTTTTATTCTGCTCATGGAACGCTTCGATCAGTTCCGGAAGGTGAAAGTCTGTCAGATTGTCGCTGTAGTTCGCCAGAAACACTTTGTCGCCATCGAGGTATTTCTCTATGGCTTTCAATCTTTGACCGATATTCGCATTGGCGCCTGTGTCAACAAACGTGATGGTCCAGTCTTCGATGTCTCGATTGAAGACCTTTACGTCTCTGCCACCGTTCAGCATCACGAAATCATTGGATACCAGCTCGCTGTAATTGACAAAATAGTTCTTAATGACGTCAGCGCGGTAGCCAAGGCAGAGAATGAAATCCTTGTGACCGAAGTGGGCGTAGTACTTCATGACGTGCCACAAGATCGGCCGGTCGCCAACATTGACCATGGGCTTGGGAGTACTCTCTCCCGCTTCTCGGATTCTCATGCCCAGTCCACCGCAAAAAAGTACTACTCTCATGGGGCTACCTCCAGCTTATTGGCTTTGGCTGTGCGCCTTGCTCATACTGTGATCGTCAGTCACAGATCGTCGCTTCCGGGATCGGAATGATGAATTTTCCGCCCCACTCACGGACGAAGGACATCTGCTGCATAATCTCAGTTTTCAAATTCCACGGAAGAATCAGGAGGTAATCGGGCCTGGTTTCGCGGATTTTGTCGGGGTGGTAGATTGGAATGTGCGTGCCCGGTGTAAATCGCCCCTGCTTGTAAGGGTTGCGATCCACGGTATAGTCGATTAGGTCCTTTCCGACCCCGCAGTAATTCAATAACGTATTGCCTTTTCCTGGGGCGCCATATCCAACGATCGATTTTCGTTCCTCCTTCGCCCGGATCAGGCAACGAAGGAGTTGGCGTTTTGTCCGTTTCACTTTCTCCGCAAAAGACCGATAGCGCTCGAGCTGCGTCAATCCCGCAGCTTCTTCCCTGGCGAGTAACTCCATTGCCCGGGCGCTAACGGGCTTCGATGTGTCTTCCGCGTGCCGGCCAAAAACGCGCAAGGATCCGCCATGCGTAGGCAATTCCTCTACGTCGAACAACACCAGGTCGTATGCGTTGAAGGTTTCTTTCGCAGTGAGAAACGAAAAATAGGAAAAATGTTCGTGATAGATCGTGTCAAACTGGTTCTCTTCCATCAGCCGCAGCAGGTGCGGAAACTCGAGCGTGAAAACGCCTTGCGGCTTCAACAGGATCTTTATTCCGGCGACAAAGTCACAAAGATCGGGTACCTGGGCAAGAACATTGTTGCCGACCAGCAGGTCTGCCTGCGTTTTGTCGTGCACCAGTTCGGCAGCCAGCTGTTTGCCAAAAAACCTTACCAGGGTCGAAACTCCCTTCTCCTCCGCGACTTTCGCAACGTTTGCGGCAGGCTCGATGCCTAGCACCGGAATGCCCTTTTTCACAAAATACTGCAGCAGGTAGCCGTCGTTGCTGGCAAGCTCGACCACCAGACTTTCCCTGCTGAGGGGAAAACGATCGAGCATCTGCTCGGTGTACCGCCGGCAATGATCAAGCCAGCTGTCCGAATACGACGAAAAATAGGCGTATTCGCTGAAGATGTGATCCGGACTTACAAACTCTTCCAACTGGACCAGGAAGCACCGTTCGCACACAAATACATGCAGGGGATAGAAGCGCTCCATCTCGTTGAGTTGGTCCAGCCGCACGTAGCTTTCGCAGAGCGGCGACATGCCCAGATCCACGAAGGTGTGCTGCAATTCCGCTTTGCAAAAGCGGCACACGCTCAGCGGTCGAACGACCTCATTTTTCTCCGCCAAACTTGCCGTCTCGGCCATCTATCTCCCCTTGCTCACTGCCAGCCGGTCCAAAGCTTTTTGTGCAGCCGCCTCCCCACTAATGAAGGATTCGTCCGTCCAGATGTAGAGCCAATCCCCGTATCGCCCGCAATAAGCGATGCCCACATCATCCAGATATCCATGCACGGTTGCCAATGCAGCAGCGCGGTCCAGGTCGAAGATCACTTGCGCAAAACGGCTCACATGAACGTTCGTGTGCAGGATCTGGTCATTCTCCCGCAATACTCCGCATCGTTTCAGGTCCGCCATGACCGGTGCGACGTAATCCTCCGGCCTGCCCGTCAGCGGTTTGTATTTCTGGGAGAAATAAATCTCCGCCTGAATGCTGCCGCACCCTGGGGGAGCAACGTGAGGTGAGAACATATGCGGAAAACTGAGCCGGCTAAAGCAGATGTCGCGGTCGTAAAAATAGATCCATTGCCCTTCCGACAGGTCGAGACGATTGATCCCAAGATTGACGATCACGCAACTTGTACAAGCCAGTTTGTTCGCTGCTTCCACTACGTCCGGCGGAGCCCCCACAATCATCGGAACCAGTTCCGTCAGTGGAATGGAAGAAACCAGCGCGTCATATCCGGCGCTAAGTCCGTTTGCAAAGTGAAGCGTTTGGGCCGCCGGATCCAGCCGTACGAGTCGATGTCCCAAGTTGATCTGCGTCCGTTGCGGCAGGAAGCTCATGTAGGAGACAAACCCGTCATAGGTGGGATAGCGGACATGATCGACATAGTGAACGTGAGCCGTCTCATGAGAAAGCGCACCGGCCAATACTTCTTCGAGCTTTGCGCGATAGAGCCGCGGCCCAAGCCAGTCGGTGCTCATGTTATCCGCGGTCGTGGTATGAAACTTGAAGCCGTATTCCATGGGGAACGTTTCCGCAAATGTCTTACCATAGCTTGCAATCAACCAGTCCGCGTAGTTACAGATCGGTTTGCGTTCTGGATTATTCTGCTGATCGTTGTGGGCCTCGATGAAATCCTTCAGACACTTCAGCACGAGATCCTTCGGCAAGCCCGACAAATTGCAGATCGCGGGGTGCTTGATCCAGTGCCCGCGCCAGTAGTTATTGGGACGAGCCTGAATCACCTCATACTTTTCGTTGACGCTCTCGGCGAAAAGTTTTTGTAGACGCTCATGCTTTGTGAAAGAGACATGCGGCCCCTCATCAAAAATAAAGCCGCTAGGGTGCTTGAACGAAGCGGTATGACCGCCGTAATAGTCGTTCTTGTCGTAGGTGACCGAGGGCACACCTTCCTCGTGTAATCGGTAAGCTGCTCCCCACCCTGCCATGCCTGTGCCTAAAATCGCGACTCTTCCCACCATCTAGCTTTGCTCCATGTCCCTCAGATGCACCGCGTCGAACCCCACATCGATCAACCTGCGATAGCCCTGTAAATGTCCGGAGAACGCTTCAGGTCCTCGCGGTACCACTCCACCGTACGCTTTAATCCTGTTTGCAGCGAGACTCGAGGCTGCCACCCAATTCTGGCAAGGGTTTCGGCGGTCTTGGCGATCCGGGTTGGTTCCATGGGCCTGTCTGGTATAGCGCCAAACTCCACCTTTCCCTCAGCCCCGAGCACCTTAGCCAATTGCTCCACGATGCCTCGGATCGAAATCAGTGAACCCGACCCCAATTCCAAGGTCGCACCTTCCACATCCGGGGTCTGAGCCAGTGCCAGAAAACCGTCCACCACGTCCGACACGTAGATCCAGTCCACCAGGCGCTCCCCACTGCTGACTCTCGGCCGTCCTCCTTGTAGCAACGAAAGCGTTACATACGGAATCAGCTTGGTGAGATCTTTCTGCGCTGGCCCGTAGACCATGAATACCCGCGCGATAACAACCGGTGACTTATAGAGAGCGTGAAACATTCGTGCGTAGCCACTGCTCGCCCATTTCGCAGCAGCATACGGCGCTGCGGGAAATCTCTCTCCGTTCTCAACTTCTGGTTCCGCCAGAGAGCCGGTCAGCACAATGCGTTGACAATTGGATGTGGCTGCAACGGCAAGAAGGTTAACGGTGCTCTGTAAGTTGCTCTGGAATGTCGGAAGGACATGCTCCAGGTCAGGAGCGCCTTTGACGTGACTTGCCAGATGGAAAATGATGTCCGGCCGGACCTTGCCGATGATGTTCTTGACCTCGGCTAGACTTGCGAGATCCGCCTGCCACCACTGCTGGTCCCCGCCGTCAACAGGATGCTGCGATCGGCAGACGGCATGGACTTCTGCTCCCTCTTGGGACAAACGACGGCACAAATGAGAACCGATAAAACCGTTTGCCCCTGTGACCAACACCCTCTGGCCGCCGAGTTGTGTCTGTGTTAGCACGCTAAAAGTACACTTATAGAAGACCTACGCACTGACGTGACCGAACTTATCAACGTCGGAAGTGAGCTCCGGAAGCGGCCACCGCGCACGCTGTTCCGCCCAGAGCGCTTCGGCTTCCCCGCCAGCGCGCGACTCCACATCGCGCACGGAAATCACGTCGTCCTTCGAAACATCCCGCAGCAGCCTGCAGCCTTCGGAGAGACCCATGGGCAGCGCTGCCATCGCGCGAGCGTTCGCGGCATTGTCGATGAGTCCATAGGAACAAAATCCGCCGATGCCGTCGAGAAGTTGGCCGGCCTTCAAATCCCTCTTGGCAACGGTAACCACTTCGCAGACTGGACCAGCGATCGGCGTGACGGTTGGATCGTGGTGGATTGCCGCACGGCCGATCGCCGCGGCAATCTGGATGTGAGGCAGGTGATAGGGGGTGTAGAACACATAGAAGGGGCCATCACCTAGCTTGTAGTAGGCCAATTGCAGCTTCTTGAGCGGAGAGTCCTCGTAGACGACCACGAATGCACCGGTATGAGGAGCGGCCCCTACCGCGTAGTCGACCAACCCCGCCTCAAGCATCTCGTGGGCAGAAAGTAGGTTGGCGATTTCTCGCACGTGAGTGCAGGACGGCCCATACATTCCGCGCCGCCCAACGCGAAATCCCGTTGCATTGGCGAGGATCGTGGTCTCCATCGAAAGCTTGGTGGCGTCTGCAAACGAAGTCACTTTCCTGACATCGAGCTGGTGTTTTTCCGCGAAGCCCCGCTGCGTGTCGGGTGTTCGATAATAGTCGACCATGCCCTTAATGTTGCCTGCGGCAACCGGACGAAGGCCCAGCGCACGGAGATAACGAACGAGGCTCATCGCGACGCCCGGTTCTTCACCATCCGTGTGTGTCACCACAACCCCGGCTTCATCTGCCTTAACTTTGAGGATGGGGCCAAGCAGCGAATCCAGCTCCGCGTTGACCAGGACGACATGCTTGCGGTGACGAAACGCATCCAAAACAACCCGCGCTGCGACCTCGATTGTTCCGGTAGCCTCCACCAGTACATCAATCGCTTCACAGTGAGTTAGGACCGACGGATCATCGGTCAGCACCGGTGAGCCCCGGGCGATTGCCGCCTCTGCCTGATCTGCAGAATTGACGGAGCTCCACTCTGAAATTCCAGCTTCCCGAAATGCTCTCTCACCGTGTTCCCGCGTCCGATTGGCGATAGCTACAAGGCGCATCCCAGGAACCGGCGTTCCCAGGTGCAGTGCGATGGCGCGACCTGACGCACCAGTTCCTACCAATCCAACTCGGATCGGATGACCCCTGTTTTCGAGCTCTCGAAGAGCGGTATCTATCACCACGCCTTAGGTACCCCAGTTCGTCGGGCCGTCGTCTGCAACATGTCAAACCTTGTCATATTGCACTGCAGGCAGCAACGCTTGCCCCGTCTAATCCAGTTCTCCCCACCTTGCGAAACTGCTTATGTCCGCACTACTTACCGGCCTGGCAACACGTTCATACCGATCTGCCAGATTTTCGAAATGCTCGCTCGCATCTCAACAGCGTCGCCCCGAAACAACGCCTGATCTGACTCCAGGCGCAGAGGATTCGCGCCGGCTGTTTCCATCAACGCTTACATTGTCATTGAAACTTCCACTCACAGTTCCAAGGTCAGATCGACCCGCTTCGCGTCCAAACATCTTCTCCACTGTTTGTTTTGGATTGCCAATCAAGTCCAGTATTTTAGTGGTCAGCGCGCTGGCGAATTTGACATACGAGAAGGGATGGCCAAACTCTTTCAGCTTTTTCAAATGAAACTTCCAGAATCCGCTCTCTTGGGAATGGAATACGCTCGCTGCCAGGTGCTCATAGTAAATGTGTAGAGTCTGTTCCACCGATTTAGCTAACTCTTTGCGAGTAAGATAACAGGGACCATACTCTACGAGATCAGAGAGAAAGGAGGGATCGTGTGTGCTCAGCGACCTGCAGTGGGTGCTGATTGCGTCTGCATGAATTCTCTCATAGGACAGTACCTGATGCACAAAGCCAAAGTCAGTGTGCTGAAGGTATTTATAGCAGGCGCTCACGTCAGCATGGGGGGTCGAGTTGGGGTAGAAATTCTCTTGCCCTCTGACCAAGTCTGACCGATACAACAGTGATGTTGGACTTCCAAAGACGTAAGGGCCGCCCAGCAATTGCGCGCGACAGACTTCCCGCCCGGGAATTACCGTGCTGGGATATGGAAGTTCAGTCCACTTGATGCGCCAATCCCGCCCGTTGGTGCCTCCGCCACTGAGCTGGTAGGAACCGACAATTCCAACCGATGGGTGAGCCTCGGCAACGCCTACCATCCGCTCAAGGCATTCCGGATACAGCCAGTCATCGGCTGAGACGTCCTTACAGTACTTGCTATCGGGCGAAATAAGGCGGAACGCTCGGTTGTGGTTGGCAATGATGTCAAGCAGCTTGTCGTTGTTATGGACGCGAATACGATTGTCTTTGGCTACGTATTCTTCGATGATTTGCAGCGTCCCATCTGTGCTGCAGTTATTGACAATCGTGTATTCCCAGTTTGAGTACGTTTGTGCCAGCACGTTTTCAATACATTCCCTAATGTACAAAGCGCCGTTGTAAACTGGCGTTACGATGCTGACAAGTGGCTGCTCGGCGGTAGTCATTTCTTGCGTCTCCAGGATGCTTATCTACTCGCTCTGGGGAAGTTCCTCTATTGCTGGCTGGACGACATCATCATCTTGGCATCATCACATCGGTTCGTATCGCAACTATTGGTCTCGACCCGTTCCAGCCAAATCTCTCGCCAGTACGGATACATACTCTTCGGGCAGAGCATGCGACAGGGGCTATAGCGCGCCTGACACACAACCGTATCGAGGACTATACAGGGTGTCTTCATTGTAACCATCTTTCCCGTCTTCTCATCGATGATCTGATTGACCCGCCTGAGGACCCGGTAAGTTTTACCGCAGTACGGAACTAGTTCTGCGTCCCAATACATGCCTCGGTTTCTGTTGCCCTCATCGACGGATTTCAGGATTTCCTGGTGCGGTTTCACGCGCACCAGTTCCCCGGGCTGCAGATTCAGTGTGGCCGCGGGCGTCGGTTGTCCCGGGGGAATCTGCCCTGGCGTTCGCGGAAACCGGGTGCCGCCCCAGAGCGGATGGAACTTGTTGTAGAACCAGCGCATGGCCGGCCCGACTCCAATGCCAGCCTGACTGAGGTGATAGTACATTGAATAAACCAATCCGCTAATAATGCGCTCGATTCCCACGTTTCCGGACCAGTAGTCCTCGAAGTATTGGCGCAGGTCCCACCACGCCAGATATGTCGTTGCGTATGGGATTTGCGTGGTCTGACAGATGTAGGTTGGACCGCCGTCGTTAGGATCGGGTACTTGAGTGTTAGCCCAGATTTTCGATTCACTGGATCGAGCGCCTGGCGGAGCATTTCCATCTCCTCCAGACGGCGCCTCCAGACGCACCAGTGCGTCGTCCGCCTTCCGGCTAACCGGCTTCAGCCACGCCTCTTTCCAGTAGAGCAGGCAATCGGCCTGACATCCGTCATGCGCCGCTCCATCACAGCGCGTTTCCAGGTGGACCGTCCGATCCAGCCGCCGAGTGCGGTTCGGGGCAGGCGTCGTGTAATCGCAAGTCTTGTGCGCCCGTTTGTAGACCTGGAATCTCTGTCCACAAAACTTGAACATTTCCGGCATGAACGGCATTCCGTCGAGTCGCCCGTTGCCGTCGAGGGTTCTGAGGATCTCGTCCTTGCTTCGAACTTCCACCCAGTCGCCTACGCTCAACCTCTTTCTCATCATCCTGTCCTCAGGCAGATACTCGTGTTAACCAGAAGGGTAACGCTTCCAGACTTGGCCCACAATGTACTACCCTCATGCTCAGTCTCATCTCTTATGAGCGCAGTAGCCCGCCGGTTACTTGCGGTAATCTTGTGGTGGTTACCTTCGATGAAGTCGAAAGGTGTCTCGGCTCATTCGCACGCCATTATGCCATGTGCCGGTACAGAAGCTTGCCGGCCCTGGACAGGGCAGCGTCCGGCAGAATCGAGAAGAATTGACGCACGAGCCTGGCGTCCCAGCGGCGAATTCTTTCTTCCCGTTCGGGCCGTGGGTACCGGTAATAGGTCAGCAATCGGCTCGTAGCGCCGAATCTGTCTTTAAAAGTAATCAAACCGTTATTGTCCAGATCGGAACGGCCCAAATCGATGCGCTGCCCTCCGGAATTCCTGCTTTCCTCGATAAGCCTCCAGAAAAGAAGCGGCATGCCGCCGAGGCTGTGAAATCTTTGGTCTGAGCACCCATATTTGTAGACTGCCGTGGCCCCCTGGCGTAGGGTGAGCATCGCTGCGATCGGATTGCGATCCTTGCGAACAATCCTGACCTGAAGCGTATCCCCCATCGATTCGATCAGGTTTCTAAACCAGGCTCTTGGTTGAGGAATCGCTCGATGGCGCCGTCTGGTAACCAACAGGAGGCGGTAGAAATCGTCCAGAAGGTGTTCCGAGCGGCCGACTTCGTACTCCATTCCCTGCCCTTCAGCCCGTCGAATCTTTCGCTGGATCGAATCCTTGTGCAATCTCCGGAAAATCTGTTCCAAACTCGGAGTTATGTCGAGCTCGTGAAAACAATATGTCCGGCTCTTCTGCAAACCAGGGCCTGGATTGTGAACCGGCGACAGCGGCCGAAGTTCCACGTACTTCCACCGCTTCCGGTCGCATTCTGTGCACAACCAGCGGATAAGATCGAGGCACTGACCGGATTCATTCAGCAGAGGCTCACAATGGTCGGCAAACGGCAGCGAGACCAGCCTGGTTCCGGTGAGCCAGCTGGAGACGCGGCAGAAAACAATGCCATCCTCTAGCGGGCGGCCCACCGGTGAACTGGTCAAGGCAAGCGGTTCATACCCATACGTACGAGCCAAAGCCTGCAGCCAGCCGCGTTGATGAAACGCGGACGCCTTTGGGTGACGAGCGACCAACTCGTCCCACCGGTTGTCCGCAACGGGGTCTATGATATTGATGCTCATCGGTTCTCATGCCCCGTTGGCCCGCATTCTCCACCAGGCTGCCAGGCGAAGGACCCCAGCCTCAGCAGGTTGATTCACAAGCAGCTTTGCCTCATTGATCGCCAGTCATCCCACGGATGGTCCGAAGGCGTCTTGGACGCGCGCGTCCCCAGCGGAGCCTGAACTTTGCTGGGAATATATCTGGGAACGGTCAGCGCTAAGAACCTGGTCATACGCCTCCTCGGGCTCATATACGGCGACATAGCTACCCCGATTTGAAAATGAGAACGGAACGCACAACAGATTTTTCAGCCGTGTCCTTAGTGCGTCGCGTTTCTCGGGAGGGACGAAGAAGAGCATAAAGCCACCGCCACCAGCGCCCAGCAGCTTGCCCCCAAGAGCGCCCGCACTGAGCCCGGCCTGGTAGATCTCATCGATATTGGCGTTGGAGATTTTTTGTGTGAGCGTCCTTTTGATCTGCCAGCTCTCGTGCAACAACCGGCCAAATTCATCTAATGAGCGCTTCGGATTCGTAACAATGGCCTCGGCTTCATCGACTAATTGAAGCATGGCGTCTAACTCCCGCCTCTTGTGAGGCGTCATCTTCAACTGTTCCTGGGCGATTTCCGAGGCAGTGCGAGAGAATCCGGTAAAGTACAGCGCCAGGTGCTGTTCAAGTTCGGTCAATCGATTAGGCGAAGTGAGAATACGGTTTACCTCAATCGATCCATCGGTGTGAAAATTGATTCGATTGAACCCCCCATAGGCAGCGCTGACTTGATCCTGAGCGCCGACCGCCTCTTTAAGCAGCTCCTGTTCCACATGGATGGCTTCGGTTGCAAGAGTCTGCTTGTCGCGCATCTGGTTCCTGAGAGCATAAAGGCCAAGGAGCAACCCCACCGTAAACGCGGAACTGGTACCCAAACCGGTCCGGGCCGGAAGATCAGCTACGTGGTGGATCTCTACTCCCTCCTGAATCCCAAGGAATTGCAAGCAAGCACGCACCGAAGGGTGTTGGATACCAAACAGGATAATCGGTACCCCCACCGAAGAACGAGATGCGAAGCGGAGTGCTAGTGATTACCATGTACACCTTTCAGCTAAACCCGTGCACCGTCAGCGACATCGAGCTCTTTCAATTGCACTATTGCGTTACCTTCTTGTCCGTTGCTCTGTGATGACCCACTGACTGGAGTATCTTGTAGACAGCATCGAGCAAGGATTGTGCAGCTACATCGGCAGTGCTACTGGGGATTTTGTCGCTACTTATCAGTAGGGCTGTTTTGCATCCCGCGTTTTTGCCGGCCTGGACATCATCTTCGGAATCACCGATCATCCAGGACGCAGCCAGATCAACCTGATGTTCGTAGGCCGCTGACAATAGCATGCCGGGAGCAGGCTTACGACAACTGCAGGGAGGTTGCTTTTCGTGCGGACAGTAGTACACTGCATCGATAATGGCACCGGCGGCGGCTAGCTCGCTGCACATTCGCCGATGGATGGCATCCAAGCCGTCCGCCGTAATTAGCCCCTTAGCGACACAGCGCTGGTTGCTCACTACGATGACCCGAAATCCGGCCTGCTTGAGCATACAGATCGCCTTGGCCACGCCTGGAAGAAAGTGCATTTCCTCCCAGCAAGTGACGTATGTGTCCTCAGGCGTTTTCCGGTTGATTACGCCGTCACGATCGAGAAACGCGGCTCTGTTCATGAAAACATTGTCTGCTCAACAATCTCTGAAATGACGTGGCCGATCAGGATGTGACACTCTTGAATGCGTGGGGTTTCGTTCGATGGCGCGCAGATGCAGTGGTCCACGACGTCCTTGACCTTTCCACCGGTGCAACCAGTCAGTCCAACTGTGTGCAAGCCCATTTTCTTGCTTACCGACAAAGCTCGAAGAACATTTGATGAATTACCGCTGGTGGAGATACCGATCGCAACATCGCCGGACCGGCCCAAAGCCTCAATCTGTCGCGCAAAGACAAGATCAAAACCGTAATCGTTACCGATGGCTGTGACGCAGGATGTGTTTACCGACAAAGCCAGCGCTGGTAAAGCAGGTCGATCAAATGCAAAACGACCCACGAATTCCGCGGCAATATGCTGGGCATCTGCGGCACTGCCCCCGTTGCCGAACAAAAGCACTTTGTTGCCTTTCTGCAACACTTCAATCAGGACTCCGCTTACGCGGCCGATGATCGCCACCGTTTCTGCACTGGCAAGCAGACGTTCCTTCACCGTAATCGATTCCTGAATCGACCTGGTTACCCGTTGTCGGAAACCACCCGTCTCTCTCATTCACTCTCCACTTTTTGGGTCGCAGAATCGAGCTGCTGTTTGGACAAGGCCGCCTCATATAGGCGATCGCAAAGCTGCTGGGCTCGCGCGTAGTCTTCTGGAGTACCTATGTCGATAAACATTCCTTGTTGCTCCAGTGCATACACGCCCTGGCTGAGGAGTCGTGGAAATACATCCTTCTCCAGGCTCGCAGGTCCTTCTGGGATGTGTCCAAGAACAGCGCGGTTGAGGATGTACACGCCTCCGTTAATCAGTCCAGGACGATCGCTACCGGCTTTTTCCATAAAGCCGATCACTCGGTTTTCAGTGTCTACATGTACCGTTCCGTACCGGTTTGCATTCTCCACCTCCACCACGGCCATGCTAACCAACCCGTTGTGCCCGCGATGAAATCGAACTAACCGACGGAAGTCGATCTCCAGAAATGAATCGCCATTCATTACCAGAAAGTCGGAAACATGTTTCAAGTGATGCTGAGCAAGCCTTATGGCGCCCGCCGTGCCGAGCGGATTCGGCTCTTTGGAGTAGTCAATTTCGATGTCCCAGCCACTGCCATCGCCAAATTCGCTTTCGATCCGATCAGCAAGATAACCGGTGCACATCACCAAACGGCGTATCCCCTGACATCGGAGTTGTCGGACCAGGAGCTCCAGAAACGATTTATTGCCGACCGAAGCGAGAGGCTTGGGGGTTGATGGCAATACCGAACGTAAGCGTGTTCCCATCCCGCCCACCAGCAGGACAGCGGGCGTGTTCAGCATCATACTCATGTCAGCGTTATCACCGCCTACTGAGCAGCCTGAAGAGGCGGTTCCCACTAGGTCATCCGCTCCCAATACTTCAGCATGGAGACAAGAGTTTGTTCGAGCGACCGCAGCGGCTTCCAACCAGTGTCTCTGTAAACTTTCTTTGTGCTGCCGAAAATAATCTTCTCGTCGGATGAACGTATCAGGTGGGCAGCAGGCCGAATTGTTACCTTTACGCCGGATAGACGGATCGCCATGTGCAATAGCTCGCCAACCTGCTGCGTTGTAGCTGCGCACAGGTTGTAAGTTTCTCCTGGCTTCCCTTTCAAGGCGGCAAGATAGAAGCCGCGGACCGTGTCGTTTACATCGAGGAATGCGCGCCTCGGTTTCAGGTTGCCAACCTCGATCACCGGTGGTTGCAAGCCTTTCCTGACGCGCACCAGTTGTCGCACAAAATCGGATGCTGCGTCATTCATCTTACCTGGTCCGGTAGTATTAAAGAGCCGTAGAGTCACCACCGGAATCTTGTAATTGAGGAAATATGCTTGTGCTAGCAGATCCAAGCATACCTTACTAATGCCATACGGATGT
>WNFB01000660.1_pt1 | contig 28387 bp, 27 predicted proteins | sample 5400501 | NCBI WGS metagenome assembly WNFB01 (sample SAMN13153341, study PRJNA577476) | soil metagenome | isolation source: 200 cm saprolite under Douglas fir tree site 2 hole 1 | place: USA:California | collected 2015-04-18
TGGTCCGCCACCTGCTGCCATGCCGGTTGCTGGTCGACCGTCGCCGGCGGGCCGGCAGGTTTCTTCGATGGGTCGCGGGTGAGGTACAGGCTCGGTGAATCCTTGTTGACGGCGACGCCCCCGGCGGTGATGCGGATGAACGGCTCGCCCTGGAGGCCACGGATCTCGAATGTATGGGCGCCGTGCAGCGCCACGGTGACGTACGGGGCGCTGCCCGTGGACAGGATCGAGTAGTCCACGCCGGGGCCCGCCGGGGAGACGCCGTCGAAGTGGGAGATGAGCTGTGGCCCCGTCGTGTGGGCTTCGCCGGGTTGGGCCCCCGCGGCAGTCAGCAGGGCGGCGATCGCCAGTGCGAAGGCGCTTCTTCGGAGAAGGATTCCCGGATGCCGGTTGTACACTGACGCCCATGATGCCACCTCGTTTTCAATGCTCCGCGCCCAAAGGCAGGCCCGCCCGGAGGCACGCACGCAGGGGGGCCGTCTTCCTGTCGGTCGCCCTGCTCCTCGTCCTCGCCGGCGCAGCCTGCGGCGGCAAGCAGCAGCCCACCACGGCCGCGCGGCCCTCGACCACGGCGAAGATCGAGATCGTCTCGCCCACACCCGGGCAGACCGTGAACGGGTCCACCCTGCACGTGGTGCTCAAGCTCACCGGCGGGACGATCATCCCCACGGCGACGGCGACACCGATCGGGACGAACGAGGGCCACATCCACCTGTACGACAACGGGTCGATCGTCTCCATGGCCTACGGCACCGAGCAGGACATCTCCCTGACCCCCGGCCCGCACCTCCTCGAAGCGGAGTTCGTGGCGAGCGACCACATCTCCTTCTCTCCGAAGGAACTCGTGTCGGTCCACATCACGGCGCAGTGAGGGTCGGAAAGGCCGCGGTCCCCCTGGGGCAGGTCGTGGCCGACCCGGCCCGCGTGGCGACGCCGGTCGCCATCGGGCTCGGCCTGGTGGCCCTTGCCGCGAGGGCCCCCTCGCACTGGGTGTGGCTGGTCACCGCCGGCGTCGGGGTCGCCGGTCTGCTCGCCCCGGTCCCGGCGGTTCGGGCCCAGGGTTCCCGGGACGCCCCCAGCTTCTCCCTCACGAGCTGGTTGATGGCGCTGGCCATCGGTCTCGCCGCCATGGTGATCGCAGCCCGGCTGCCCGGCCTGCTCGGCCTCCGCCCGCACGGGGCCGGGCGGATCGCCTTCCGCGTCGCTCCGCTGGCCGTCTTCGCCAGCGTCGTTGCGGCCGTGGCAGAGGAGATCTTCTTTCGCCGCCTCGTGTACGGCTGGCTCGTCTCGTCGTGGGGCACCGTCGCGGCGATCTGCGGATCGGCGGTAGCCTTCGCGGCGATCCATGTCCCCGTCTACGGCGTTGCCGTCCTTCCGATCGATACGGCCGCAGGCCTCCTGCTCGGCTGGCAGCGCTGGATGACGGGGGGATGGTCCGCCTCGGGGCTGACCCACGTGGCGGCGAACCTCATCGCAGAAGGAGTGATCCCGTGAGCACCTCTCCCAGGCGAAGGGCCCTCGTCGCCGGCATCGCCCTCCTCGTCGTCGCCGCGGCTGGCGTGTTCTGGGTGAACCGCCCCCGGTCGGTGACCATCGGGGCGGTGTACCCCACCGGTGGCGGCCAGGGACCCGGCGGCGTGGAGGAGTACCGCGGTCTCACCCTGGCCGCAGCGCTGCAGAACATCGACGGCGGCGTGCACGGGCAGACGATCGACCTCCACCTGAAGCCAGCCGACTCGGCGGACGGCGCCCCCGCAGCGGTGCAGGCCCTGGCGGCAGAGGGGGCGAAGGTCATCGCCGGCAGCTACGGCAGCACCATCTCGTTCCCCGCCGCCCAGGCCGCCTACAACCGTGGGCTCGACTTCTGGGAGACGGGCGCCGTGGGCGACCTCGGCATGCTGGCGACCGACGTCCCGCCCTCATACCTCGGTGCCAACGTGTTCCGGTTCCCCCCGGCGGGCACGGTACTGGGGTCCTCCGCCGTCGACTTCGTCGCCAACGAACTCAAGGCCTCCCTGCCGGACCGCCCCCTTCGCTACACGGTCGCCTATGTCGACGACGCCTACGGCTCGGAGGTCGGCAAGGGTGCGTTGGATGAGATCGCCAAGCTGGGTCTCCCGCTCGGGACCAGGATCCCCTACAACCCGGGGCACGCCGACTTCAACGCGATAGCGGACCAGATCGCCGCCGCCAAGACCGACGTGCTGTTCGTCGCCTCCTACATCGACGACGCCGTCGCCATGCGCAAGGCCATCCTCGACCGCCACGTCCCCCTCGTCACCAACATCGGGACCTCGTCGAGCTACTGCCTGCCGGCCTTCGGGGCGGCCCTCGGCCAGCAGGCGGTGGGGCTCTTCGCCTCGGACAAGCCCGACGGCGACGTCCTCAAGACGTCCAACCTGACCCCCGAAGCCACGTCGGCGCTGGAGTGGGCCCGCGGCGAGTACGCCAAGCGGTACGGGGGGACGATGACCGCGGCGGCCCTCACCGGTTTCGCCGGCGGGTGGGCCCTCTTCCATTACGTGCTCCCGGCCGCGAGCAGCTTCACCCCGAAGGCCATTGCCGCGGCGGCTCGGTCGGTCCAGCTCCCGATGGGGGCGTTGCCCAACGGGAGCGGGCTGGCCTTCGGGGCTCCCGGGAGCGCCTCGGCGGGCGAGAACCTGCGGGCTCTGAGCGTGATCTGGGAGTGGACGGCGCCGAACACCCGCTCGGTGGTCTGGCCGCCCTCCTATGCCACCAGCCCCATCCTCTACCCCAAGGGGACCCCGACCTTCCTCTACCCCAAGGGGACCCCGGCCTTCCTCTACCCCAAGGGGACCCCGGCCTTCCTGCACCTCCCGGTCCCCTCTGGGGCGTGAGGATCGTCCCACCGGGCCGCCGGTCCCGGGCCGCCGGTCTCGGGCTGGTGATCGCCCTGGCCTACCTCGTCGTGGGCGGCCTCTCCTTCCGCGGCGGCCTGCTGCCGCGGGCGCCGGTCCTCGACGGGGGGCAGCCACCGCCGCCGTACCAGTGGGTCAAGCCACCTCCCGACCGGGTGAAGGACAACGTGCCGCCGAGCGGCGTCACCGGGACCATCCCGCTGACGGTGACCACCACCGCGGGGTCGGTGACGACCCCGGACTACCAGGCCCAGCTCATCTCCGACAGCAATTCGATCCCCAGGCTGCCGGGCCAGACCTCGGTCAAGGTCACGATCGACCCGCTCGACCCGACCACCGTGTGGCCGCCCCCCCCGGGCGACCACGACGACTCCAATGCCTACCGGTTCTCCGCCGTCTACGGGCCGTCGAACCAGCCCCTGACGACGATGTCGGTCACCGTCGTCCTCTCGTACGCCACCAACGCCGACCACATCTTCCGGTGGAACGGCTCCGCTTGGGCACAGCTGCCCTCGACGCCCTCCGCGCAGAACCAGCTCTTCTCTCCCACCGATGCCCTCGGCGTCTTCGTCGCCGCGGGGCCTGGCCCGGCCAAGCCCGCCGCCAAGGCGACGTCGCCCGTGCTTCTGGTCCTGGAGGTCGCCGTACCCTTCGCCGTCATCGTCATCGTGCTCGTGGCCGTGCTTGGCCGGCGCCGGATGTCTGGCACGCCACCCCCGCCGCCGGCGCGACGCCGCTGAGCCCCTGAGATGGGAGGCCGGCAGCGGTCCTGGATGTGGGGGCCGGCCGCTGGAGCGCTCCTGCTGCTTGCCGTATTGGCCTCGGAGGCCCTCGGCCTGCTGCCCGGGGTGCCGATCCTCGACGGTCTGGCGCCCCCCCCGTCGTACCGCTGGGTCCGGCCACCGCCCGAGCTGCGCAGCGGGAACAAGGCACCGTCGGCCACGACAGCCAGCGTGACCCTGACGGCCACCGGTTCGCCCTCGGCGGTCGTCGCCACCGACGACGACCAGGCACGGGTCACGATCCCGCCGGGGGCCTTCCCGCCGGCAGCCGGCCAGAACGCGCTCGACATCGCCATCCGACCCCTCGACCCCGCCACGGTCCCTCCTCCGCCCGCGGGGACCCCCATCCAGGGGAACGCCTACCGCATCACCGTCGCCTACGTGCCGTCCGGTGCGACGGCGACCGCCGTCCAGCCTGTGGACGTGACCCTGCGGTACCCCGTCGATGCCACCGAGGTCATCCTCACCGAAGGCTCGAGCTGGGAGGTGCTGCCGACGACGCTGGAGTCCGCCGCCCTCGCCGTCGATGCGACGACGACGAGGTTCGGCGTGTTCGCCGCGGCCACCAGGGGCGGTGCCCCGTCGCGCCCCCGCCGGACCCCCGCCTGGGCGTACGCCGTCGCCGGTCTTGCCCTCCTCGCCGCCGGCGTGCCGACGCTGGCCGGCCGCCGGCGGCCGAAGGGCAGGCACTGACCCCGAGTTCCTGCCCGGGGTGTCGTTCGTTGCCCGGGCCGCTTGTTGATCGGCGTCATCGGGGTATGGCCCCTCATGCGAGCGGCAGGTTGATCGTTGCGCCGAGACCGGTCCCGTCCGCGGTGGTGCCGGCGACGCTGAAGCGGTAGGTCCCTTTCGTGCCGGGGGCGTCGGCGACGAAATGGCCCTCGCTCAGCTGGCGGAACGCCAGCAGGGCGGCAGGCCCGCCCGGGACCCGGGACCCCATCACGGCGAAGGTGGCCATCTTCAGTTCGACGCCGGTGGGCCCGTTGGTGTCGAAGAAGGTTGCGTGGAACTCGGCCTTGCTGAGGCGGATCGGCTCGACGTAGATCTGCACCGACCGGCCTCCCGGCAGCGCCACGGTGTAGACGGTGGGGGACCCCTTGAAGGCCTGGGCCGTCGTCGGCTCGCGCTCGGCCTGGGTCACGATGTCGATCGGCACGTCGACCGACTTGTCGCCGTTGCTCACCAGGGCTGTCAGCAGCCAGTGGCCGACGAGCCCCATGTTGGCGCCCTTGCCCTGGTAGCTGCCGTCGGGCTCGAGGGTCAAGGAGAGCGTCGAGTCGCCGACGCCCGGCGCGTCGCTGTAGTGGAACGTGAGCGAGGCGCCGTCGACCTTCACCGTCTTGCCGGTCCCGTAGTCCAGGACCCCCAGCGTGAACGTGTTGAAGCCGGGGGTGTCGGATGCGACCTTCAGGTGCAGCCGGTAGGTGGTGGCGAAGTCGTGGGCGTCGATGACGACAGGGGACAGCGCGCTCGCTCCCGCAGCGGCGGCGGTGCGGGCCGGCGCAAGGTTCTGCAGCAGGCTGGTCGCTCCCAGGACAGCGATCATGGCGACGAGCTCGAACGACCCGGTCCGGCGCAGGCCGGTGGGCTTTGCCTCCACGACCCTCACGTGGCGGAACCGGTTCATCGCACCCAGCAGGCCCAGCAGCCCGAAGAGTGTGACCTTCACCACGGCGAGCTGCCCGAACCCGGTGTAGAAGAGCCCGTGCCAGCTCCCCACCTCGTCGAAGGCTCGGACCGTCCCGGTGATCCCGACGACGACGATGGCGATCCCGGCCGCGAACGAGAAGCGGCGCGCCGCCGGTCCGCGCTTGCCCGGGCCCAGGGGGCCGAGGCACAGCAGCAGGCCCGCGAGGCCCCCGATCCAGATGCCGGCGGCGGCGAAGTGGACCCATTGCGTCACGATGTGCAGCCACAGCCAGGAGGCGCCCGCGGCGGCATGGCCCTTGAGGACGTCGCCCAGCATCGCCCCGAGGGTGGCGACGACGAGGAGCCCTCCGCCGATCCGGCCGCCGCTCCGGCCAACGACCAGCCCGAGCCCTGCCACCAGCAGCGGGATGCCCCGGACCAGGAGGGCATGTCCGATCGAGCTCGACAGCAGGTCGCCGATGCCGAGGCCCGCTCCGGACGCCTGTGCCTGGGTCATGGCCAGTAACCCGCCGGCGGCCGCGACCCACGACACCCACAGGGCGGGGCCGAGCCGCCGCGGGCGAGCCGAGCCCCGGAGCACCACCAGCTGGACGAAGGCGATGCCGAGCAGCCCCATGAGCCCGCCGAGGTAGAACCAGCGCCCGGCCACGCCCACCTCCGAGGCACCCGGCGACTTGACCGCCGTGCTGGGGCCGCCGGGGCGGGGCGCCTCGCCCACGCCGAACGCGAACGCCCCCGTCGCCAGGTGGCCGTCCACCGCCGAGATCGACTTCCACGAGACGGTGTAGACGCCTTTGGGCAGGGTCGTCGTGACCGGGATCCTGGCCACCGTCGTCGGTTGGCCCGCCACCCCCTCGGGGGCGCCGCCGGCGAGCTTCTTCCCCGAGGTGTCGAGGACCTGGATCAGCGATCGCTTGAGGTCGGGCTGCTCGGTGAAGGTGAGGACGATCCGGGAGGGTGCCGATGCCAGCGTCGCGCCCGCCGCGGGGTCCGACGAAGCGACCAGTGCGTGCGCCGCCGCGCCGTGCCCCGGCAGGAAGGCGAACCCCAGCGCGGCGGCAAGCACCACGCCCCAGAGGAGCCGGACGGGACCTCCCCGGCGGGAGTGTTGCATCTAGCCGGCGCTTCGTGCCTTCTTGCGGCGGCCGGCGACCAGGGCGATCAGGCCGAGCACGAAAGCGACGACGACGGCCACGATCGCCAGCGTCTTGGACGTCGTGGCGGAGCTCTTGGCGGCATTGGCCGCCGACTGGGCGTTTGCGGCGGCCGACTGGGCGCCGGCGAGCCGGTCCTGCAGGGTCGTGATGGCGGAGGCCAACTGCGGAACGGTCTGGGTCTGCACGGGGAACTCGATGGCGGTGGGATCGGTGACGTTGGCGAAGGTCGGGTCCGACGACGCCGCCGACACGTTCACCGCAGTCCCGTTGATGTCGCCGGTGATGTGGAACGTGTACGTGCCCGGAGCGGTCGGCAGGATCGGTGCGTCGAACTCACCGTGGGTGCCGAGGCCGCTGTCCGGGTCGAACGCGCTGTTCAGGGCCATGGGGCTGCTCGACTTGGCGGTCGCCCCGGTGCCGGTGCTGACGACGACGGTCAGGCCCTTGGAGCCCAGGGAGTCGATCGCCTTCCCGCTGGTGTCGTGGACGAAGAGTTGGACGGCATTCTGCTCCCCGGTGTAGGCGGGCTCGGTCCGCCAACCGAAGAGCAGCTTGTAGGGGCCGGCGTCCTTCTCGGTGTGCGCGAAGGCGGGCGCGGCGATGAGCAGGCCGGCAAGCCCCAGGGCGACGGCGCCCAGGGTGAATCGAAAACCTCGCACGGGGGTGTTCCTTTCTTCGGGATGTCAGAGGCTACGGCCCCTTGGAAGTAGGCAACGGGGTTACGCAACGGCCCAAGGGGTGCACGTGGTGCGCAGCCGCTGCGAGGTATTCGCAGAGGAGCGCCCTCTAGCCTGGTCGGAAGGTCAGGCCGGCAGCGGGGGACCACGGATGCCGCAGGATGTGGCGGGGAGGAGCTTCGGCGTCGGTGAGTCGGGTGCGGGCGGTCGCACCTGCGTGCGCCGCCGGGTCGTGCGACGGCGGGACCCGACTGCCCGGCCCGCCCGCTCTCCGGCCCGGTCCAGCCCGACGAGCGCCAGGCCGCCGGCGGCCCCGACGACGAGTTGCAGCGCCACACCGACCGGCAGGAGGGGGCCGAGGAGGCCTCCCATCGGAGCTCCCGCAAGTGCCCGCTCCAGGACCTCGAGGGCCAGGAAGGCGACGGCCTGCAAGACCGCCGGGATGACCAGCGCGCCGATCAGTCCCACGCTCCCGCTGCGCCCGGGTCCGGCCCCCAGGCCCGTTGCACGCCGGAACCCGAGGGCAAACGCCGTTGCGCCGGCGACGGTGGCCAGGATCAGGCCCAATGCGAGGGCCACGGGCAGGTAGGCGTGTCCGGTGCCGGCCAGCAGGGCCGCCCGCTGCGCTACGTTCGGGGCGACGATGCGGTAGACGAGCACGTGGCCGGCGAACAGGCCCGCAACCGCCACGGCGAGCCCGCGGGCGGCGCGCCGACGGAGGGGGCGGTCGCTCATCCTCCCCAGTCTATTCCCGGCGCTCGTCCGCCCTCCCGCCCCCGACGCGCGTACCCTGGTTGAGGGACCGCCGGCACCACGAAAGGCGATCTGCAAGAGTTAGTGCCGCCCATAGCCCTGATCGACGTGCAGTTTTGAGCCCGGAGGGGGTCCAAACGAAGCTGGAAATACCCGTCGCCGCTCCGGACGGCGACGCCGAAGCCGTTCCTTCGTGGCGGCTCTGGGTCGTTCCGCTGGCTGCCGGCATCTTCGCCGGGGCTGCCGCCTTCGAGGTGCTGCCCTTCGCCGTCCGCCGGATCGGCCCGGTGGCGGCAGCCTGGGGGGTCGCAGGGCTGCTGATGTTCGTCGTCATCCACAAGGGCCTCGACGCGCTGGGCCACCAGGGCGCCTCGTGGGCCTCCACGCTCGGGATGTGGCTGCACTCGTTCCTGGAGGGCGTCGTGACGGCGACCGGCTACGGCGTGAGCCCGACCCTCGGGGTCCTGCTCTCCCTGGGGTTGCTCGCCCACCTGGTGCCCGAGGCCACCGCCCTGGTCGCCGTCCTCCGGCGCTCGGGCGTGTCGGCCCGCTCGGCCGTCGTGCGCAGCGCCCTGTCGTGGGTCCTCGTGGCGTCGGGCTTCCTGGCCGTGCTCGTCTTCAAGCCCCTGCTCCCCCCGCCCGCCCTGGGGGCGGGGATGGCGTTCGGCGCCGGGGGGCTGGCCTACCTCGCCATCGTGAGCTGGCTCGGCCGGCAGGCGGTCCTGGCCACCAGCCTGGCCGCGGTGCTGGCGGGCGCGGCCCTCATGGGCCTGGTCCGGGCCGTCTCCTGACGCCTGGACCCTCTGGCGCGCGGCGGTATGAATCTCCGGGTTCCCGCGGCCGACCCGAAACTTTGAGTAAAAACCGCTGTTCTACGCCATTTTATACTCAAAGAACGTTTGCCAGGGCGGGGAATCGGACGATCCGGGCACATGAATTGTGAATCCCGGCCCCAATCCGGGCCCGGCGTTGCCTCGAAGACTTGGCATGAGCACCGTCGAGTTCGCCCCCCGCCCCCTGCCCCCGGTACGCCCGGAGCAGTGGCAGGCGACGGCGGCCCCGTGGGGGAAGTCGGCCGCCGAAGCCCAGGCGCCGGCCCGCACCCTCACGAGCGTGCTGCTCGCCGGGGCCCCCATCCTCTCGGTGGCCTCGGGTCTCATCCACTTCGCGGCCGTCCCCGAGCACTGGGGCGACTACCGCATCGCTGCGATCTTCTTCATCGGCCTGGGGATCTTCCAGGTTGTCTGGGCCGCCCTCCTGGCCGGCAGGCCCAGCCCCCGGCTGTACGCCGCGGGGGCCGCGGTCTCGCTGGGCACCATCGGCATCTGGATCGTCTCCCGCACCTCGGGGCTTCCCTTCGGCCCCTTCACCGGGATCGCCGAGCGTGCGGGGCGGGCCGACATCATCTCGACCATCCTGGAAGAGGCGCTGGTCGTGGTCCTGGTGCTCCTGGCGTTCCGGGTGGGCGACCGCCGCCGCTACGAGCGACCCACCTACCGCGCGGCCCTGACCGCCATCGTCGGTGTCTCGGCCTCCCTCACGGTCTGGGCGCTCACGGCCGTGCACGGGGGGGCGACCCACGCGACCACCGGCAACCCGCTCCTCCACCTCGCCGGCCATCACGGGGTGCACCTGCTCTTCGCCGGCGGTGCGGTCGCCGTCTACGCCGTCTACCTGGTGGCCCACGTCCGCCGGCAGGGCTGGCCGTCGTTCTCCTGGAAGCTGACGCCCTAGCGCACCGGAGCGCACGCCGCGGCGTGGGTTTACCGCAGCAGGCCCTGCTGCTCGGCGGAGCGCACCATGAGGCGCAGCTTCTCCGTCGCATCCTCGGTGATCGGGTCGCCGTGGCCCACCCCGACGAACTCGGGAGCGAGGTCCACGATCTTGTGGACCGTGTCGTTCTGCTGGCGGCGGTTGAGGTTGAACGTCGGCCAGCCCGGCGAGAAGAGGGGGTAGGTGGCGATGGCGTCCCCGGCGAACAGCGCCCGCCGTTCGGGCCACCAGAAGCCCACGTGGCCCGGTGTGTGCCCCGGCGCGGCGATCACCTCGATGCTCCCGACCTTGTCCCCCTCCCGGATCGTCCCGTCGACGAGGCAGGGCGGGTGCTTGCCGAGCCCGAGGGCAAGGCCCAGCTGGAGGTAGTAGACCGGGGCATACGCACCGACGGGGCGCTGCGGCCGGAGCGGTATCCGCTGCGCTTCCCGCTCCCCGGCGATGATGTCCGCCTCCCAGGCGTGTGCCAGGACGGTTGCCCCGCTGAGCTTCTTCAAGGTGGCAAGCCCGCCGATGTGGGAACGGTGGGCATGGGAGATGACGATGTGCTTGAGGTCGGTCACCTGCCGGCCCATGGCCGTGATCTCGGCGATGACGCGGTGGCCGTCGGTGTCGAAGAGCGTGTCGAACAGGGTGAGCCCGGCGGGATCGTCCAGCAGGAAGGCGTGGACGTTGCCGCCCTTGCGCTGCCACATGACCCGGACGCCGTCGCCTGATCCCATCCACGAATCCTGTCAGACGGAGAAGGTCTCGTCGCCGGTTGGCTCGACATGGGGCCGGCCGTTCATGTCGTGGCGCAGCTTCGACAGCGCCTGGTAGATCGTCCGCCGGGCGCGGTTCTGGTTGCCCAGGGGGCGGTGCGCCACCAGGGAGTGCCACGGGTTGTACGAGAGGTCCTCGGCGAAGGCCATCTGGGCAGGCGAGTCGAACTCCTGCGCCGGGATGACCAGCCTGGCGACCGCAACGGAGGGGGAGAGCCGCTCCGGCCAGAGCACGGAAGCGTCCTCGATGGGCATCGCATGCGCATCGGTTTGGAGCTGGACCAGGAAGTCGAAGACAACCTCACCCGGAACCGAGCGCAGGGTTTCCGCCATCGCCCCCTGCAGGTAGTTGTCCGTGAAGTGGCGGGGCGGTCGCCGGCGCGGGACGGACACCGGCTTCACCGAGTACCGGATGGCCTGGCCCTCGCCGAGCAGGCACGGGGTGCAGCTGAAGTACTCCTCCTGCAGCGGGCTTGCCTGGGTCTTGGCGTAGGCCCCCTGCATGACGGCGTCGAGCAGGTGGGGGTGGCGGGGGCCGAGGAAGTAGAAGATCGGCGTGCCGTTGCCGATGTGGCGTTGCAGCTTGAGGTTCTCGATCACGTTTGGCGTGGTGAACGTCGGCGCGGTGATGCCGGTGAAGTCCTGGGTCCAGCGCTCGTCGTCGAGCAGTTTGTCGCCGGGCACGCCCATGAGCTTGATGCCGATGCTCATGATCCCGGCGTCCTTGACGTCCGGCGGAGCGATCGGCCCCGGGCCCCCGAAGCGCACCCAGGCGGGGTAGGTCCGTTCCTCGGCGAACACGCCCCTCCGGACATGCTCCGGGAGGTCGTGACGCACCTCGAAGGTGGCCCGCACGGCACCGTAGGTCTTGGTGTTGCCGGCCCGCAGGGCTGGCGGGTGGTCCCCGTAGAGCCGGCGGGTGAACGCCGACATGGTCTCGATGACGGCCGCCGTGGCCTCCTCCTCGCCGGGCAGGATGCGCTCCTCGGCGAGGCCGAGGTGCAGGTCCTCCCGCCGGGCGTTGATGAGTGCCTGGGCCACCCCGACGAGCGGCCGCTTGAGCACGCGGTCGAAGGCCGGGCGCACCCAGGGGTCGATGCGGTGTTCGAGGTTGAGCAGGCCGATGAGCGCGTCGTTGATGCGCTGCGGCACGCCCATCGAATGACCGGTCAGGACCCCCCTCCAGGACCGAGGGCCGCCAGGAAACGGATGGCCCTGAGCCCCGGGAGGAACAGGTAGGCACCCCCCTGGACGGCGACGAACTGCGGCAGGCCCTTCACCCGGGTGCGCACCGGGTTGCCCGGGATGGTGAGGCAGTCGGCGCCGGAGCCGGGCCTCGGGGCCACCAGCGGGTCGGGGTCGTCGTAGAGGCCGGCGAACTTCGGGCTGTTGACCCAGGTGTGCTGAACGAACTCGAACTGCCGGGCGATGTTGGCGTTCAGGCAGACGAAGTACAGCCCCCGCTCGGCCCCGCCGTCCACACCGCTGGCAAGCTCCTCCGGGGTGGCCTCGGGCCCGTACTCCCTGCCGCGGCGAAGGAGCCGGTGCCGCTTCCCGACGTCGATCGATTGCTGCGAGCCCGGCTTCGGATCGAGGGAGTCCCGGGGGTTGCTGCGCCGGACGTGGGCACCGACGGGGCAACGCAGGCCAGCGATGTCGGGCGCGTGGTAGCCGAAGTCGTTGGCGCCGCCCAGGGCGGGATCGTCGCGGTCGGGGGAGAGCACCAGCGGCGCGCCGCCCGGCCAGCGGCCCACCATCTTGGCACCGAGGCGAACCTTGGCCTCGGGGTTGGCGGAGCCGTCGGGGTTGCGGGTCACGGACTCCAGGTACCGCCAGAAGCCGATGACGTCCTGGCGGAGCTGGCGGAAGACGAGGTACGTGCCGTTGCGCCCGAGGTCGGCACCGCCCGATCCGGCGGGGTCCCTCGGCAGGGCGGCCGCCGCCCCCGAGGCCGGCAGGAGGGGGCGGTCCGTGGAGAGGCCGTACTCGTTCGGGTACCCGAGGACGAACTCGCCCGCCTTGACGGTGTTGGAGGCGGGACCGGTCTTGGACAGGCCCTCGACGAACGGCTGGGAGATTCCATCCCGGAAACCGAACGGTTCCTTGTCGCCGTGGTCCGAGGTGTCGAGGCGCCGGAGCTCATCGATGCCCGCGGCGCTGAGCCCTGCCGAGAGGGAGGCGTAGGCCGAGGCGAGCTCGGCGTCGTCGGCGGCGAACAGCATCGCGACCATGTGCACCGCGGGCGTGCCCGGCCCTCCCCATCGCCATCCCTGCGGGGCGTCCCCCCCGGTGTCCCCGAGGACCCGGCTGCGGTCGGGATGGGCCATGCCTTGGGTGAACTCCGGCGAGAACCCGGCGATGACCTCGGGGCTGGCACCGAGGGCCTGCAGGCCGGCGGCGGTGAAGGCGACGTTGACGGCGGGTCCGGTGGGCTCGGCGCCGGCCGGGGTCACGGCTGCGAAGCCCAGCCATGCCCGGGCCGCGGCGGCGTCGCGGATCCGCAGGACGAGGTAGTAGGCCGACCGGTGGCGGGCGTACGCCCGCGCGACGATCCCCTGGATGTCGTCGAGCTCGAGGGTCACGGCCATGGCGCGCCCTACAGCCGTGCCGCCCAGGCGGCCGCCTCGGCGGGGGACAGGTCACGCGTGAGCCCCGCCCGGACGGCGGCGTTGTTGGCAACGTTGACGGCGGTGAGGTGGGCGTAGGCCGAGTACCAGATCGGCGTGTCGATCTGCCGTGCCCGCAGCAGCGCCTTGAAGGCCAGCTCGTCCTTGGCCCCGTCGAAGATGAGCCAGTTGGTCTTCGGGTAGCCGACCCCGTTGCTGAAGACGGCGTTGAGCCCGAAGGCGACCTTGTCGATGAAGTCGTCCATGTAGCTCTCCAGGCTCCCGTCGTAGTTGCTGGCGAAGACCAGGCGCCGGTGCCCGTCGATGAACACCCAGCGGGCGAAGTGGATCGTCCGCACCCCCGACAGGCTGCCCTTGTTGAAGATGTGCCGGGTGCCGAGGCCGATCACGTAGAGCACAGCGGCGAGGGTGAAACCGCGGAACGGGCCCGGCTTGCGCAGCCCCACGGCCGTGAACTGGTTCTGCACGATCTTGTCCTCGCGGGCGGCAAGCTCGGCGATGCGGGCATGGTCGACGGGTTCGCGGGCCACCTTGTCGTGGGTCTCGTGGATCCGGAGCCACACGAGGTAGAAGGGGAGGCCGACGAGGATGAACGGCAGCAGGATCACCCCGACCACCGCGGCGACTGCGGCATGGATCGCCTCCATCGACCGCCAGGCGGCCGCCGGGCGGGCGGCGGGGTCGAGGGCCCAGCTTAGGCCGGGATCCTTCCCGACGTGGTCGACGACCGCCGCCCGGACCTGGCGCGCGCTCTTCCCAGCCAGCTCGGCGGCGTGCTCGTCGAGGAAGTCGCCGATCGCCTCCCGCAGTGCTGCCTCCTGGCGGACCTGGGCCAGGGATCGGCCCACGGTGTTGACGTAGAGGGCGGCAGGTTTGACCGAGTGGGCGGTGAGGTAGGCAGCCCTGGCCTCTGGCGTCGCACCGGAGGGGTAGGCGTCGCAGAGCGAGAAGATCTCATCGAGCCCGGCCGCGGCGAGCCGGCAGAGCTGCGCCAGGTATGCGTCCAGGGGGGCGTCGACGTCGCTGAGGAAGAACAGGCTGGCCGGGATCGCCGCTCCGGCGAGGTCGGTGGCGTCGTCCACGACGAACAGGCGTGCGAAGTGCACCGGCAGGTGCTCGAAGGGCAGCAGCGCCGGCCTCCGATCCTCTGCGCCCACGCGGTCGAGGACCTCCTTCAACTCCTGCACCCTGCCGGGCAGGATCGGAGCCCTCACGGTGAGGGCGACCTGGTGCGGCATGCCGCCCGCCTCAGGAGGGGTGGTGTGGGAACTGCAGGGCGAAGTTCAGGATGCGGTCGTGCTCCCAGTACACCACCCCCAGGTAGAGTCCGTCGCCGACCAGCCGCATCTCGTCGCGGATCCAGTGGGCGACCAGGGAGGTGTGCGAGTAGTCGAGGATGATGGCCTCGTTGCCGTCGAACCAGCTCTTGTCCTTGTAGACCTTGGCCCGGATCGCCTTCAGGTGCAGCGGCGAGACCTTGTTGCGGAGCTCGCCCTTCTCGGGGTCGAAGACCTTGCCCTGCCAGGCGATCAGGTGGACCAGCTTCTCGGCGATCTCGGCCCGCTCGGTGGAGGGGTGATAGATGACGGTCCCTCTTCCCTCCCCGACCGGGATGGCGCCGGCGGGGCTGGCGCGGAACAAGGCGTCCACGTCCACCTGCGGCATGGTGACGATCTCTTGCGCACTGCTCGGCATCGTTGCGTTCCCTCCTATCCCGATGGCTCCGCTTCGCATGGCTCCGGTACGCATGGCTCCCCTTCGGATGGGTCCGAGTTCATGGTTGCCCCGGGCCCGCCACGGAGCATCGCGCCACCACCGCCAGGACGGTATTGACCGTCGACGTGACCGTCCCCGATATGGCCGCGCGGGCGGGCAGGGCGCCGGTCGCCCCCGCCAGCACCGCGGCCGCAGTGTCGGTGGCATGGATGAACACCGCCCGGCGCACCGCCTGCTCCCTGGGCGCCCCCTCCCCGGCGAGGAGGTCGAGGCCGAGGAAGATCGTCCGGATGCCGAACAACCGCAGCACGTACGTGGCTGTCTTGTTCTTCTCCGGGTCGATCCCGATGAGGTGCAGGAACTTGCCGGGCGCCACCAGCGCGACGGTGCCGTTGACCAGCCGCACGACGCCCAGGGCCTTCCGGGCCTTCTCGGCGTTCAACATGTGCACCTCCTTCATCCGGTTGGCCCGGTGCAGTCGTTCCGGGCACAGGTTGCTATCCTCGTCGTTTGGGAGGACCAAGGGAAGCACTTGATACAGCATTCGGTCGTCGAGGCCAACGGCATCGAGTTCCGTGTCGCCGAGGCGGGGGACCCGGGGGCACCCGCCGTCCTGCTGCTGCACGGGTTCCCCGAGGGCTCGATGAGTTGGGGGCCGGTCATGGAGCGCCTCCCGGGCCTCCACCTCCTCGCCCCCGACCTTCGTGGCTACCCGGGGACATCCCGGCCCGCCCGGGAGCCGCGTGGCTCCAACGGCTACGACGTCTTCGCCCTCACCGACGACATCCGCGCGCTGATCGAGGCCCTGGGCCTTGTGCGCCCGCTGCTCGTGGCCCACGACTGGGGCGGCGCCCTGGGGTGGATCTTCGCCCACCGCTTCTCGCCCCTCATCCGCAAGCTGGTGATCGTCAACTGCACGCACCCGAGGACGCTCGTGCGGGCGGCCGTGCACAACCAGGACTGGCAGCCCTTCCGGATCCCGTGGGTCCCGATCTTCGAGATCCCGTGGGTGCCGGAGGCGATGCTGAGCACCCGCCTCGGCCGTGCCACCCTCCGGTTCTCCTTCACGATCCGGGAGGGCCGGAAGGGCGCCATGAACCGGGTCCTGGTCGACGAGCTCGTGGGCCGGTTCCAGCACGCCCGGGACCTGGCGCCGCCGATCGACTGGTACCGGGCCATGGTGGCCACCCACCTGCTGCGCAAGCGGCGGGCCCCCCTCTACGCCCTCTACGACCAGCCCATCAGCGTGCCGGTCACCATGGTCTGGGGCATGAAGGACGGCGCTCTCCCCGCCAAGATCGCGATGCGCAGCGGGGCGGACGCCGGCTGCGAGGTGGAGTGGCGGCCCCTGCCGGGCGTCGGTCACTTCGTGAGCCTGGAAGCCCCGGACGAGCTGGCCGCCGAGATCGACCGGGCTCTCGCCTCAGCCCCGGCGTGACGCCTGATGGGGCGAGCCTTCACGAGGCTCTGAGGATCCCGATTGCCAGCGGCTGGCCCTCGATGTCGGCCACCTTCGCGAAGGCGTCGTCGGACGGCGCCGGCAGGCGTTGGGTGGCAAGCACCTCGCCGAGGATCCAGCCCTCGTGCGCATCGACCGCCGCCGCGACCTCGCCGCCGGCCTCGAGGTACAGGCCGATGCGGTCCGCGATGTCCAGCCCCGCCTCCTTGCGGGCGTCCTGGACGGCGCGGACGACCTCCCGGGCCAGGCCCTCGGCGTGCAGTTCGGGCGTGACCTCGACGTCCAGGGCCACGGCGTACGGGCCCTCGTGCTCGACCTCATAGCCCTCCCGCTTCACGGCCCGCACCTCCAGGTCGGCGGCCCCCAGGATAAGGGACTCCCCCTCCACCACCACGGTCGCCGCACCGCCCGCAGCCAGCTCCTCGCGCAGGGCCACGACCTGCTCGGGACGAAGCGCCGCCAGGGCTGCGGCGATGGCCGGCATGCGGGGGCCGAAGCGGGGGCCCAGGGCCCGGAAATTGGGCTTGACCGTGTAGTGGACCAGTTGTTGCAATGACTCCACCAGCTCGAGCTCCTTGACGTTCAGCTCCTCGGCGACCAGGCGCGTCAGGGCTGCGACGTCCGTGCGCTCTGCGGCGGGCACCACCGCGAGGGCCTTCGGCAGCGGCTGGCGGGTCTTGACCTTCGCCCGCGCCCGGGCCGCCCGGCCCAGCGCCACCAGACGGCGAGCGAGCCGCATCCGGTCGATGAGACCCTGGTCGATGACCGCCTCGTTGTAGACCGGCCAGGTGTCGAGGTGGACACTCTCGCCGCCCGTCAGGTTGGTGAAGAGCTCCTCGGCGATGAAGGGGGTGAACGGCGCCGTCAGGCGGGCGATCGTCACCAGGCACTCGTGCAGGGTGGCGTAGGCCGACGCCTTGTCGCCGGCCTCGTCCAGCTCGGCCGACCGCCAGAACCGCCGGCGGCTCCGCCGGACGTACCAGTTGGAGAGGTCGTCCACGAAGGCGTCGAGCCGCCGCCCCCCGGCGAGGGCGTCGTAGTCCTCCAGGGCGTCGGTGACGTCGCGGATCGTGTCGTGGAGCTCGGCGATGACCCACCGGTCGAGCTCGGGACGCTCGGCGACGCGGGGGCCCGGCGTGGCCGGGTCGTAGCCGTCGAGGTTGGCGTAGGTCACGAAGAACGAGTACGTGTTCCATAGCGTGAGGAGGTAGCGGCGCAGGAACTCCTCGACCACCGTCGGCCCGAGGCGGCGGTTGGCCCACGGCGAGCCGCTCGTGAACAGGTACCAGCGCAGGGCGTCCCCCCCCTGGGACTCGAGGACCACCCACGGGTCGAGGACGTTGCCGACGCTCTTGGACATCTTCCGGCCGTCCTCGTCCACGATGAGGCCGAGGCACAACACCTCCTTGTACGAGCTCCGCCCGAACACCAGCGTCGAGACCGCCATGAGCGAGTAGAACCATCCCCGGGTCTGGTCCAGTCCCTCGGCGATGAAGTCGGCGGGGAAGCGGCGGCGGAACAGTTCCTCATTGCGGTGCGGGTACCCCCACTGGGCGAACGGCATCGACCCGGAGTCGTACCAGGCGTCGATGACCTCGGGCGTCCGGGTGGCGGTCACGCTGCAGTCCGGGCAGGGGAACGTCACCTCGTCCACGAACGGCCGGTGCGGGTCCAGCTCCGACAGGTCTCGCCCGGCCAGCGCCGACAGCTCGGCGCGCGATCCCACGCACGTCTCGTGGCCCTCGGGGCACCGCCAGATCGGCAGCGGCGTCCCCCAGTACCGGTCCCGGGACAGCGCCCAGTCGACGTTGTTCGCCAGCCAGTCGCCGTAGCGCCCGTGCTTGATCGATTCGGGGTGCCACATCGTCTTCTCGTTCTCGGCGAGCAACTCCTCCCGCTTGGCCGTCGTGCGGGCGAACCAGGAGCTCTTGGCGTAGTAGAGCAACGGCGTGCCGCACCGCCAGCAGTGCGGGTAGTTGTGCTCGTAGGGCTCCATCTTGAAGAGGAGGTGGCGGGCGTCGAGGTCCGCGATCACCGCCTCGTCGGCGTCCTTCACCCACATCCCGGCAAACGGTCCGGCCGCCGGGACGAAGTGCCCCGACGGGTCGACGAGGTTGACGAACGGCAGCCCGTGGCGCCGGCCCGCCTCGAGGTCCTCCGTGCCGAACGCCGGGGCGATGTGCACGATCCCGGTCCCGTCGGTGGTCGTGACGTATTCCTCGGCGATCACGAACCAGGCAGGGGCGTCCGGCTCGACGAAGCGGAACGGCGGCTCGTAGCGGCGGCCGGTGAGCTGCTCGGCCGTCAGCGTCTCGACCACGCGGGCTCCGGGGGCGAGCACGGTCTCCACCAGGTCCTCGGCGAGGATGACCGGCCGCTCCGCGCCCCACGCCACCAGGGCGTAGGTCACCTCGGGGTTGATGGCGGCCGCCAGGTTGGAGGGCAGCGTCCAGGGCGTGGTCGTCCACACGAGTAGGTCGCCCGGGGCCTGGCCGGGGACGTCCACGAGCGGGAAGCGGACGTAGATGCTGGGGTCGGTGACCGTGCGGTAGGACCCCGGGTAGTTCAGCTCGTGGTCGGAGAGGGCGGTCTCGCAGCGGGGGCAGTAGGGCACGGACTTGTAGTCCTGGAACAGCAGCCCGGCGTCGTGCAGGGTCTTCAGGCTCCACCAGACGCTCTCGACGTACTCGGGGTTCATCGTCAGGTAGGCGTCGTCCATGTTGATCCAGAAGGCGATGCGGTCCGTGAGCCGCTCCCACTCGGCCACGTACCGCAGGACGGACTCCCGGCAGAGCGCGTTGAACCGCTCGATGCCGTACTCCTCGATCTGGGCCTTGCGGTTGAAGCCGAGCTCCTTCTCGACCTGGAGCTCGACGGGCAGGCCGTGGCAGTCCCAGCCACCCTTCCGGTGGACGTAGCGGCCCCGCATCGCCTGGAAACGGGGGAAGATGTCCTTGAAGATCCGGGCCTCCACGTGGTGGACGCCGGGCCTGCCGTTGGCGGTGGGGGGGCCTTCGTAGAAGACCCATTCCTCGGCCCCCTCGTTGCGCGCCAAGCCTCGCGCGACGATGTCGTGCTCGGCCCAGTAGTCGAGGATCCGGCGCTCAAGCTCGGGGAAGCTCACCTGGGATGCAACGGGGGAGAAGGGGCGATCCATGAACGCCACCTACTATACGCGGGGCCCAGCGAGCGTAGCGGAGCGGCATGAGGATGGATGACGATCTGAGCGGTGCGGTGCGCGACGTGCCGGGGGGCGTCGAGCTGTCGGTGTTCTGCCAGCCGAAGGCCGCACGGTCCGCCCTGATCGGCATGCACGGCGGGGCGCTGAAGGTGAAGGTCAAGGCACCGCCGCTGGAGGGCCGGGCCAACGAGGCCCTCCTCGACCTCCTCGCCGGAACCCTGGGCGTTGCGCGGTCGGGGCTCAGCCTGCGCTCCGGCGAGCACAGCCGCAACAAGCGCGTCCGGGTGCCCGGCGTCGATCGCTCGGCAGTGCTGCGTGCTCTGCATGCCGCGCTCGGCAGAAAAAGGTAGTGTTTCTGCCGGTTTCGAACGTTTGAGGGAGCATGCCGGAGCAAAAACTCCGCCCGTTGGTCTTGACGGGAATGGGGTGTAGTGGTAAGGTTCGCCGAATTTTACGCCAGGTACACAACCGCACCACCTCCGCACAGCGCATTTTCCACGCCGGCCCCCCAGCGCCGGCCCCCCTCCGGATCGGGACCGAAATGCCCAGCAAATCGTCAGGCAGTTCCAAGCCAAAGGTGAGCGCGTCCGCGCCGGGACCGTCGGCGAAACCCAAGAGCCGGGCGGCCGAGGCGAAGGCCGACGTGAAGGCCGACGTGAAGCCGAAAAAGGCGGCTGCCAAGCCGGCACCTGCCGCCTCCCCGACCAACGAGGCCGCCATAGCTGCCTCCCCCAAGACGCCGGCAGCCCGGCGCCCACCCGCGGCCGCCAAGGCCTCCCCCGGCACCGCGGCCAGGGTGGGGAAGGCCGCCAGCAAGAAGGCGAACTACGACAAAGATTCGCTCGGAGCCATCCGCAAGCGTCTGATGGAGCAGCGCGAGGAACTGCAGAACCAGCTCACGGCCATCGAGGAGTCCGCCACGGGGCTGTCACAGTCCGAGATGTCCGGCGAGGTCAGCTACGACGAGGATTTCGCGGACGCCGGGTCGTTCACCTTCGAGCGGGAGAAGGAGTTCTCGATCGCCAACAACGTGACCGACCTGCGCTCGAAGATCGACCGGGCACTCCACCAGATCGAGGAGGGCAGCTACGGGATCTGCGAGTCGTGCGGGCAGCCGATCGAGGGGCCGCGGCTGAAGGCGCTCCCGCATGTGACGCTGTGCCTGAAGTGCAAGAAAGCCGAGGAGCGCCGGTAGGCGCCGAGCATCGAGCCAGGTCCCGGACCATCCTGGCTGCGACCTCGGCGGCCACCCTGCTCGCCGACCAGGTCACGAAAGCCCTGGCGGCGCACGTCCTCGCCTCCGGGGCGCCGCACCTTCGCGTCGGCGGCTTCTTCGACCTCGAGCTCACCCACAACCCCGGCGGCGCCTTCGGCATCTTCCCGCACTCCCCGGTGCTGTTCTTCCTGGCCACCGTCCTCATCGTGGGAGGGGTCGTCGGGTGGGGCGTCCGGTCGGGCCAGGCCCCCGTGGCGCTCGGCCTCGTCGCCGGCGGCGGGCTCGGCAACCTGATCGACCGTGTAGTGCGCGCCCCGGGCGGGCTGCAGGGCAGGGTGGTGGACTTCATCCACTTCCACTTCTGGCCAACCTTCAACGTGGCCGACAGCGCCATCGTCGTGGGGGTCGGCCTGCTGATCCTGCTCGAGCTGCGGCCGAAGAGAGGCGTGAAGGCGTCGTGAGCGTCACGGAGACCTACGAGGTGGGCCCGGAGGACGCGGGCCGGCGGCTCGACGCCTGGCTCGCCGCCGCCGCCGGGCTGTCGCGCGGCGAGGCCCAGGGCCTCATCGAACGGGGGTTGGTCACCGTGGATGGGGGGCCGGCTGCCAAGTCCCGCAAGCTGGTGGCCGGCGAGACCGTGGCGGCGGTGCGTGCCCCGGTCGAGGTCGCGCACGACGCCAGCGCGCCGTTCGTCATCGCCTACGAGGACGACCACCTCGCCGTGATCGCCAAGCCGCCGGGCGTGGTCGTCCACCCGGCCCCCGGCAACCGCTCGGGGACCCTCGTCGAGGCACTGGCGGCCAGGATGCCGCTGGCGGCCTCGGCCGGCCCGGGGCGACCCGGCGTCGTCCACCGGCTCGACAAGGACACCTCGGGGCTGATGGTCGTCGCCAAGACCGACGAGGCGTACGAGGGCCTGGTCGCGGCCATGGGGCGGCGAGAGGTGTCGCGGACCTACCTTGCACTTGTTGCGGGCACCTTCGCCCTCCCGGCGGGGCGGATCGAGGCGCCGATGGGCCGCTCGCCCCGGGAGCGGACGAAGATGGGGGTGGTGACCTGGGGCCGGGAGGCGGTGACCGAGTTCCAGGTCCTCGAGACCTTCCCGACCTCGACGCTGCTGGAGGTCCGCCTGGGCACGGGCAGGACCCACCAGATCCGGGTCCACCTCTCGCACATCCACCACCCGGTGATCGGGGACGCCGTCTACGGCAAGTCCACGAACGGCCAGGCCCGCCAGCTTGGCCTCGTCCGGCCCTTCCTGCACTCCCACCGGCTGCAGTTCGTCCACCCCGTGACGGGGGCCGACGTCGACGTCGTCGAACCGCTGCCCGCCGACCTTGAGGCCGCACTCAATGTGCTGCGGGAGTACCCATGAGGGCCACCCCATCCGAGCCCTGGGCCGACCACTGAGCGTGGTGGACAAGGCCAGACTCGAACGATCGCGACGTGCCAGGCCCCCTCGGACGCCGGAGCCTAGGTGGGCTGGGTCTCGGCCGTCTGCATGGTCCCCACGAGGGTGACCGCGAAAAGCAGGAACGTGATCCCGTGCACCGCCGTACACCACAGGCACAGGGCGTCGAGCGTGAAGAGCTCCGTGTAGACGAGGTACAGCACCATGAGGATGCCCCCCACGGCCCCGACGACCCGGGCCCGTCGCACGAGGGCGGACTTGCTGCGCCAGGCTGCGGGCAGGTGCAGCGGTGCGATCGCCACGAAGAACAGGAGGCCGAGGAGCGCCACCGGCACGCCCAGGATCACCGACTGGGGGCTCTCGGTGACCTTGGCGCAGTTGACCAGGCCCGTTTCCGGGCAGGCGAGGATCACCTTGGCGTTGTAGTGGGCGATGGTGAGGTAGGCGGCCACCCCGATGCCGGCCAGGCAGAGCAGAGGGGCGGCGACCCGCACCCAGCGGGGGCTCACTGGACGGGGAGGCGGGCCTCCAGCCGGGTGATCGTCGGATCCGAGCACACCGAGGCCGGTTTGTTGCCCGTCAACGAGCACAGGCTGGCCGTGATCCAGTTCGCCGTCCCGTCGAGCTGCTTGCCGAGGGCGTCGGTGCCAGCGGTCGCGGCGCTGGCGATCTGCGCCCAGTCCTTGCCTTTCAAGAGGTTGGCGTCGTAGCTCGCGCCCGAGAGGACCCACCGGTTGGCGAGGTCCACGAAGGGGATGGTCCCCGATGTCTGGCTGGAGGGGAGCGTGGGCTGGTTGTCGTACGTGTTGACGAGCGTCGTGTCGGTGACGCTCATCGAGTCCAGGGTCTTGTGGTTGCGATCCGTCGTCTCGAACGGCGTGAAGGACAGGTAGGTGCTGGTGTACGTCACGCCCGACAGGCTGAAGGTGTGGATATTCTGGACGGTCTCGCCGGAGGTGGCGGATCGAGCGAATTGGACGCCGGCGAACGACCCGAAGCGGGAGAGGGCAGCGATCATCGGCCACCGCTCGGTGGCGCAGTAGGGGCAGAAAAGGCCGCCGACGTACACGACTCGCGGTAGGCCATCCTTGGTGAGGAGCGGAGGGTTGCCCGATGCGAGGTTGAAGGACGGAGCGATCCCGCCGTCGCCCACCTTGTCGAGGACCGACACCGGGATGCCGGTGACCTGGCCAAGGACCGCCGGGTCGGCGGCCTGGAGGCCGGAGGAGGTGTCGGCGGCCGCTTTGTGGGTGACCTTGACGACGATCAGCCCGGCGATGACGAGGACCACCAGCCCGATCGCGCCGTAGCCGAGGACCCGTTGACGCTTCCTGCGGGCGAGCCGCTCGGCCTCCGCCGCCTTCCTCGCTGCGGCCGCCTCGGCCTCGGCCCGCTTCGCCGCCTTGGCGGCGGCGACCTTCTCCGGGTCGATGGGGGCAGCGGCGGGCTTGCGGTGCTGACCGCTGCCAGGCTTGCGCTGCGGTGACTTGCGGGGGGGCTGGGGCATGGCAGCGCCAATTCTACGCACCGGGGCTGTGCGGCTCCTGAGCCGTGAGAACGGGTTCGCTCCATTTGGTGACGCCGGAGTCTTGAAGCCGGCCCGGCGCGGGACTATGATCCGGCGAGTTCAGGAGTTACATCCGTGTAAGTCGCGAAAAAGTTGGGAGTCCGGTTTGAGCTTTGTGCATCTGCATTCGCACAGCGAGTACAGCATGCTCGACGGGGCAAGCCGCATCCCAAAGATGTTCGCCCGGGCCAAGGAGCTCGGCATGCCCGCGGTCGGTCTGACCGACCACGGGGTCATGTACGGGGCCATCCCCTTCTACCTGGAGGGACGCGCCACCGGCATCAAGCCGATCATCGGGATCGAGGCCTACGTCGCCCCGAAGAGCCGCTTCGACCGGCCTGCCCACCGGGAGACCGCCTACCACCACCTCACGATGCTGTCGGCCAACCCCACCGGCTACCGCAACCTCATGCAGCTCTCGTCGCTGGCGTTCCTGGAGGGCTACGACTCCCGCTCGCGGCGGCCCCGGATGGACCGGGAGCTCCTGGCGAAGTTCTCCGACGGCGTGATCGTCCTGAGTGGCTGCCTCTCGGGCGAGCTCCAGAAGAACCTGGTCGCCGGCAAGCCCGACGAGGCGAGGCGGGTGGCCGCCGAGTACCGGGAGATCTTCGGCGACCGCTACTTCCTGGAGGTCCAGTACCAGGGCCTCACCCAGCAGCCGGCCCTCAACGTGCAGATCGCCGAGATCGGCCGGGAGTTGGGCATCCCCATCGTCGCCACCAACGACTCTCACTACTCCGAGAAGGAGGACGCCGGGGCCCACGACATCCTGCTGTGCATCCAGATGGGCAAGGAGCTGGCGGACACCGACCGGATGCGCTTCGACACCGACCAGTTCTACCTGAAGAGCCGGGAGGAGATGGACCTCGCCTTCCCGGAATACCCGGAGGCCGTCGAGAACACGCTGATGGTGGCGGAGCTGTGTGACATCGAGATACCGCTGCACAACGCCCTCGTCCCCGACTTCGAGGTGCCCGAGGGGGAGACCCTGGCGAGCTACCTCTACCAGATGACCGAGCAGGGGGTCCGCCGCCGCTACCCCGAGGTCACCGAGGAGATCGAGGAGCGGATGCGCCACGAGCTCTCGGTCATCGAGCAGATGGGCTTCCCCGGTTACTTCCTCATCGTGGCCGACTTCGTGCAGTGGGCGAAGTCCCAGGGCATCCGGGTCGGCCCGGGCCGGGGCTCGGTCGGGGGGTCGATGGTGGCCTACGCCCTCGGCATCACCGAGATCGACCCGATCCGGTGGGGGCTCGGCTTCGAGCGCTTCCTCAACACGGGCCGCAAGCAGATGCCCGACATCGACATCGACTTCGACGAGCGCCGGCGCGGCGAGGTCATCCGGTACGTCTCCGAGCGCTACGGCGAGGACCGGGTGGCGCAGATCATCACCTTCTCGACCATCAAGGCCAAGCAGGCCCTGCGCGACGCCGCGAGGGTGCTCGGCCTCCCGTACTCGATCGGCGATCGCCTGGCCAAGATGTACCCGCCGGCCATCCTCGGCAAGGACGCCCCTTTCGAGGCCTGCTTCGACCGCAGCGTGGAATGGCCCCGCAGCAGCGGCCGCAACGACGCCTACGGCAACGCCGCCGAGCTTCGCAAGACCTTCGAGGAAGACCAGGTGTCGGCGCAGGTCATCGAGGCGGCCCGCAAGCTCGAGGGGCTGCGACGCCAGCACTCGATCCACGCCGCCGGCGTCGTCATCGGACGCGAGCCGCTCGTCAACCACGTGCCGCTCCAGCGCACCGACGCCGACGGCGAGATCGTGACCCAGTACGAGCAGAACGTGGTCGAGCAGATCGGCCTGCTGAAGATGGACTTCCTCGGCCTGCGCAACCTGACCGTCATCGAGGACACCCTCGCCCACGTCCGCAACAACCGGGGCCAGGACGCCGACGTCGACAACGCCCCGCTCGACGACCCGAAGGTCTTCCAGCTGCTGCAGCGGGGCAACTCGCCGGGCATCTTCCAGATGGAGTCGCCGGGCATGACCCGCCTGCTGCGCCAGCTCCGCCCCGACCAGTTCGAGGAGATCGCGGCGCTGATCGCCCTGTACCGTCCCGGCCCCATGGACGAGATCTCCCGCTACGTGAAGGGCAAGCACGAGCCCTCCTCGGTCACCTACCTCCACCCGCTGCTCCGGCAGGTGCTCGCCGACACCAACGGCGTCATCGTCTACCAGGAGCAGGTGACGAAGATCCTGCAGGTGGTGGGCGGGTTCGCCCCCGAGGCCGCCGACATGGTGCGCTACGCCATCGGCAAGAAGAAAAGCGAGGTCATGGCCAAGGCCAAGACGTCGTTCGACTCGGGGTGCCTGGCATCGGGGCTCACGACCAAGGAGACGGAGCAACTCTGGGAGACGATCAAGCCGTTCGCCGGGTACTCCTTCAACCGGGCGCACGCCAACGGCTACGCCATGGTGGCCTACCAGACCGCCTGGCTGAAGGCCCACTATCCGGTCGAGTACATGGCGGCGCTGCTCACCTCCGTCAAGGCGAACACCGACCGCATGCGGGCCTACCTTGCCGAGTGCATGGCCCTCCAGATCAAGGTGCTCCCGCCCGACGTCAACTCGTCCCAGCTCGACTTCACGCCGAAGGGGGACCAGATCCTCTTCGGGCTGTCGGCAATCCGCAACGTCGGCGAGGCCGTGGCGGAGTCGATCGTCTCCGCCAGAAAGGTCGGGGTCCCCTCAGGGGTGGGGATTGAGGGCTTCGCCTCCTTCCACGACTTCGCCCGCCGGGTGCCGGTGTCCGTGCTCAACAAGAAAGTCATCGAGTCCCTTGCCCGGGCCGGGGCCTTCGACGCCCTCTCGGTGGAGCGCAGCGCGCTGCTGGTGCCCGACCCCAAGGGCGGCCTCATGCTGTCGGACCAGGCGGCGAGGGTGGTCGAGGGGATCATGGGTGCCCGCCGCCGCGAGGATGAGGGCCAGTTCTCCCTGTTCGGGGGAACCGATCCGGAGGAGGACCAGGGTCCGGCCGCGCCGCTGTCCCCGTACGGCCACTTCGGCGAGCAACTCATCCCTGGCGACATCTCCCGCTCCGACCTCCTCGCTGCCGAGAAGGAGATGCTCGGCTTCTACGTCTCCGAGCACCCCCTTGCCGGGTTGGCCGCGGCGCTGCGGTACCACGCCGATGCGGAGGTCTCGGACCTCGCGGAGGGCCCGGACGGCGGCATCAAGACCGTCGGCGGCATCCTCTCCAAGCTCGAGCGCAAGTTCACCCGCAAGGGCGAGCTGATGATGATCGGCACCCTCGAGGACATGAAGGGCTCGGTGGAGGTCCTCCTGTTCCCCCAGACGGTGAACGAGACCCCGCCGGGGTTGCTGGAACTGGACAGCATCGTCCTCCTGAAGGGCCGCCTCGACATCAAGGACGACCAACCCAAGCTGGTGGCCCTGAAGGTCTCGGCGGTCGATCTGTCGTCGGCGTCGACCGCCTTACGTATCGAGATGCCGGTGACCGCCTGCACCCCCGACCGCATCGAGGAGTTGAAGGCGGTCCTGGCCGCGCACCCCGGTCCGTCGCCGGTGCTCCTCTACGTCGGCAACCAAGCCAAGACAACGGTGTTGCGTCTTGGCGGCGGCTTCACGGTCGAGATGCGCAACGGGCTCTACGCAGAGCTCCGCTCCATCCCGGGAGTCAAAGCCCTCGTCTGAGACTCGGCCTGACGGGCTGCGGTCGTTCGGGTGGGTCCTGCGCTGCCGCCGGGTATTATCCGGCGCGGGGCGAGAAGAGTGAGGTCGATGCCGAAGCTGACCTGGGTGCTGATGGCGGTGCTCGCGCTGGCGGCCTGCAAGAGCGGGACGACGGCAAGCGGTCCGTCGCCTTCAACCTCACCTTCCGCCACGACGATCTCAAAGGCGGACTTCATCACGAGGGCCAACGCCATCTGCACGACCATGAACACCAAGGGCAACGCCCTGCCGAACCCTCAGGACCAGGCGAACCTGAAGGCGGCCATCGACCAGGCCATCCCGATCACCTCCGACGGCCTGGCGCAGCTCAGGGCCCTGCCCATGCCCACGGGGGACGAGACCACCCTCCAGGCCTACTACACCAAGGTCGACCAGCTCGTCACGGACCTGCGGCAGGAGTCGGCGGCGGTGCAGGCGAACGACATCACCAAGGGCCAGCAGATCCTCACGAACCTGCAGAACGACCTGACGGCAGCCGACGACGCTGCCACCGCCTACGGGCTCACCGCCTGCGCCCAGGCCTGATCTGTCCCCTGGACCCCCCAGTTTTCCAGTCGTCGGCCACTCCTTCGGAGTGTTCGACGACCCCCGAATAGGAGCCAGGGGGGATCCGCAGTTCATCCCCCTCCGCTTCGCTGCCGGGGGCTGCTCCTCCCCCCTGGCCCCCTTCGGGCACTAGGGTGGAGATGTGCCCTGTGTCCAGTGCGGCAAGCGCCAGACCGACCCCGCCAAGGGGGCCTCGCCTTGGGCGAGGCTGGTCACCGGCGGGCAGCAGGTGCTGCTCTGCCCGGCCTGTCAGGCGGCGGACCCGTCCTGGCACACCCGCTCCGACCGGTGCCCCGCATGCGGCAGCACCCGCCTCTCGGTGATGCTCGGCTCGGTGGTGTGCCGGGCCTGCGGTGAGATCCAGGCCTAAGGGGGCCTAAAGGCAATGCCGTTTACTTAGAGGGCCGGGAGGGCAGACGGCACTTTTGGCGTCCATTGGAACCCGTTTGCAGAACATGGTCGAGGGGCGGGTTCGTGAGGCACGTTGACTGATTCCCGGACGTCGCCACTGTGCGTGGTGGCTTCCCGGCCTGAG
>WNFB01000661.1_pt1 | contig 28386 bp, 25 predicted proteins | sample 5400501 | NCBI WGS metagenome assembly WNFB01 (sample SAMN13153341, study PRJNA577476) | soil metagenome | isolation source: 200 cm saprolite under Douglas fir tree site 2 hole 1 | place: USA:California | collected 2015-04-18
CACCCTGGGGGGCGGCGTCGAACTCCGGGGCGGCGTCGAGCTCCGGGGCGGCGTCGAGCTGCCAGCCGGTCCCGCTCCACAGGCGCTCCGCCTCCCACTTTTGTGTGTCCGGGAACCAGACCGACTTCGCCCGTGAGGGCCGGATCGGCCGGGACGTCTCCCACATCCGGCGCCAGGTGGGGGCCTGCGGACCGCCAGGATCGAAAAGCTGCCCCTCGGCATCGAGGCGGATGGCGTTCCACCATCCCGAGCGGTCCTCCTCCAGCACTCTGCCCAGGCCCTCGCGCAGCCGGTCGCTGAACGCCGCAGGCCGCTCGCCGTCGAGCGCCCGGATCGGCAGCCCGAAACGGATGCGCACCGGGGGGCGCCCGGGCTTCGGCCAGTTCCGTCCCCTGGGCATCGCCTGGTACGCCCCGATCAGGGCGACGGGCACCACCGGCACGCCGGCCTCGATCGCCAGCCAGGCGGCGCCGGTGCGGAACTCCCCCACCCAGCCGTCGGCGGTCCTCGTCCCTTCGGGGAACAGCACCAGGCTCCAGCCCTCGTTGAGCAACTGGCGGGCCATCCGTGCCGACCGCAGGCCGCCGCCACGGGCGATGGGGAAGGCGTTGAACACGATCGTCGTGGCGATCGAGCGGTACCACGTGTCGAAGAAGTAGTCGGCGGCGGCCCCCACGACTGCCTTGCGCCTCCAGGCCGTCGGGAGTGACGTCAGGATCGTCGGGGCGTCGAGATGGCTCGAATGGTTGAGGATGAAGATCGCCGGCGGGTTGATCGTGTCGAGGACCTCCCGCCCGCACACCTCGGTCTCGACCTCGAAGTGCAGCAGCGGCGAGAGCCCGAGCCGCTGCACGAGCTCCCGGGCCGCCTTGCCCGCCGGCGAACGGCCCCAGGCGGTGGGGAAGTCGTGGGCCGGCTCCCGCTTGCGCGCCACGGAGGCCGGGACCATCGGACGGCGGGTCCAGCGCCATCCCCTGGCGACCTGCTTGACGTCACCCATGAGTCCCATGCGCTACCTCACGTCGGCGATCAGCAGGGGCGGCACCTTCATCGCCGTCACCCGCGGCGAGCGGCCGACGGTCTCCGACGCCATCTCCATCGCGTCGGCCAGGCTCCCGGCGCTGCGGAAACCCAGCCGGGAGACGGTCGTGCGGTCCCCCCCGACGTAGATGACGTCGCCGAGGTAGCTCATCGCATGCGCGGCCCAGTACCACATGTAGAAGGGGTGGACGCCGTGATAGGCGTTCGACGTGCGGTAGAGGTGGATGTACCAGGGATCTGTGGCGTAGGCCTCCTCGTATTTGCCCTCGATGACCGAGGGATCCGTCGTCTCGGCGAGGACCTCCTCGAAGAAGTCGACGTAGCTGGGGTGGTGCACCTGGTGGAATTCGCGGCGCACGGGGTGGAACATGATCATCACCCCGCCCTGGCGCACGAGGGGGCGGTTGCGGTAGAGGTTGAAGAAGTACCCCAGCCCGAGGCACACCACCAGGATGGGGTTCATGATCGAGTTCACGTTGTACGGCCCGACGAAGGGCAGCCCCGCGATCAGGATGTCGCTCTGGCCCTGCACCTCGACCAGCTGCTGGCGGTGCAGGTTGGCGAGCGTCCTGGCGTGCACCGCCTCGGTCTCCCCGGCGTTGATCCCCGTGATGCCGTAGGGCGAGAAGATCTTGTGGAAGATCGTGCGCTTCAAGTGCGCCGGCGCCCTGTCGGTGGCGGTCTTGGCCGCGAGGTAGGCGGCCTGGTCCTTCGCCGACCACTCCCACTCCCGCTTCTGCAGGAAATCGAACGGTGAACCGAACGTGTCGTTGTTGAGCGTGACCTCGACCGTGAAGATCTTGAGGTGCTCCGCCAGCAGGTGCCCCATCCGTGCTGCCGACGAGTGCAGAGCGCTGGCCGGGGGGTCCATGTAAGAGCGGCTGTGCATCATCGTGTGGACGTTGTGGTGGTGGCGCAGGCTCTTGTACGAGGCCAGGCCCACGGGCACGCTCTTGTGGCCGCCGTCCATGGCCACGAGGTTGATGTTCACGTAGATGAGGAGATCGCTCTCGGCGGCCCGCTTGGAGATCTCGACGTCCTCGCCCTGCTCCGTCTGGCCGATCCAGGTGAGGTTGTCTTTGTCCTCGGCATCGAAGTTGCGCAGCGAGTGCGGCCAGAACGAGCGGTAGACCCGCTCACCCACGGTGCGCTTGATCTCGTCGGCCGTCATGCGCCGGTGCAGGGAGTTGGCGACCAGCAGCTGCACGTCGTCGACGCCGGCGCGGGCCACCCGCTCCAGGATGTGCTCGAGGATCCGGCCCCGGATGTCCGGGGTCTTCATCTGGGGCAGGGGCAGGGAGATGTCGTCGAAGGCGATCGTGAGCCGCATCCCGCGCCGCAGCAGGGCGTTCAACGGCTCCGAGCCGTGCGGGTTGTCCAGCGCCTTCTCGATGGCGGCGTCGACGTCTTTGATCCCGGGCAGGGACTCCGGCGGGTAGACGACCCTGCTGCCGAGGGGGAGCTTCTCGAGGCGGAACCCCTCCCCATGATGGAACAGCAACGGCGGGGTCCGCTCGTCCACCTCCAGCACGAATCCCGGTCTACTCACTCCTGCTCCTCTCGTTCATGAAGAATCCAGATCATGCATCCAAGCGCGGGTCGAAGACGACCTTGACGCTGCCGAGGCGGCCCGCCAACATGGCGTGGTCCACCGCCTCCCTGAAGCGGGCAAGCGGGTAGGCCTCGGTGACAAGCTTGCCCAGCTCCGCCTCGCCGACGAGCTCCATCGCCGCTGCGAACGCCCCCGATCCGGTGTAGGCACCGACGAGCTCGAGCTCCCGGAACCAGGCGGGCGAGAGGTCGGCGCCTTCGGGCATGCCCGACAGCACGATCCGGCCCCGGCCCTTCGTCGCCCGGAGGGCGAGGTCGAGGGCGTCGGCCGACCCCACGCACTCGAAGGACACATCCGCGCCGCCGAGCAGGAACGGGAGGCCCAGCTCCGGGCGAAGGCGGAAGGCGCCGGTGCTGCGCCGCACGGCGCCGAGCGCCTCGCTGGTCGACACGACCGTGGCGCCGAACGCTTGGGCGAGCCCGGCCTGGCGGGCGTGTTTGGCAACGGCAATGACCTGGGCGGTCGGGACGATGCTCCGCACGGCGGCAACCGTCAGCAGGCCGACCGTCCCCGCCCCGACGACGAGCACAGTGGCGCCGGCGGGGATCGCCGCCCGGCGGACCGCATGGATGGCGCAGGCCGTGGGCTCGATCATGACCGCAGCCTCGTCGGGGAGGTCCTCGGGCACGGCGTGCAGCTGGCTGCGGTGGGCGAGCATCATGCCGCTCCAGCCGCCGCCGGTCGAGGCGCAGTAGCCGGTCTGGAGACCGGGCTGGAGGTGCCCGGCCATGATCCGCTCGCACAGCTCGGGCATCCCGGCGTCGCAGGGGCCGCAGGCGGGCGACACGCCGCGGGGGGCACACGACAGCACCGGGTCGATGACCACGCGCTGGCCCATCCGGAGATCGCCCACGTCGTCGAGCAGGTCCGCGACCACCTCGTGGCCGGGCACGAACGGCATGGAGACCAGGGCGGAGAAGTAGAGGCTGGAACGGCCCGCCAGCGTTTTGAGGTCGGACCCGCAGATGCCCGACACCCTCGGTCCCAGCCGTGCCCATCCCTCGGCGGGGGGGTGGGGGTCCTTCCGGTCGACGTGGCGCAACGGGGAGAGGGCACCGGACAGCAGCCCGGGCATCTTTGTGCCGAACGCCCGGGCCCCGATGTACTTCGGGACCGACCTGTGCAACTCGAGGCACATTGTCACGGCGCCGCTCCAAGCTCACACCGGTGACCGGTCACCAGGTGAAGTCCTCGGGGACGGGGGGGACCAGGATCTTCGGCGTGCCCTTGCCCGGCTCCCAGATCTCCACGGGCCAGCGGCGCGAGCGGGCCAGGCGGTGCAGCGGGACCTCGGGGTTGACGGCCACCGGGTGGCCCACCGCCTCGAGCATCGGCAGGTCGGTGAGCGAGTCGGCGTAGGCGTAGGAGACCGAGAGGTCGGCGCCGGTCGCCCGGGCGTAGTCGTTGAGCCAGGACGCCCGGGCCTCGCCGACCAGCGGCGGTTGGGCGAGGTCGCCGGTGAAGACGCCGTCGATCTCGGCCAGCTTGGCACAGACCAGCTCGTCGGCCAGTGGGGCGAGGGCACCGAAGCAGAAGTCGAGAGCGGCGGTCATCAGCACGACCCGGTGCCCCAGCGCCCGGTGCGCCCGGACACGGCGGATGGCCCCCGGCGCGGTGCGGCGCAGCACGAGGTCGGACAGGACCGAGTCGGCCAGGGCCCGGACCCCCTCGGCGGAGGCGCCTTCGTACAGGCGGTAGAACTTCCGGAGGAACTCGCCACGGTCGCGCCGCTCGGCTGCCAGGAACCCGGGTCCCTTGGCGGCGAGCGCCGCGAACTCCTTGAGGCGGGCCGCCCCTTCGATTTCGGCCATTTTCAACCAGAGGTACGGCTCGATGACGTTGGAGTCGACGATCACCCGGTCGATGTCGTAAATGGCGATCACGAGCTGGCCGTCTGCCGGCTTCGCGAGCTTGACGCTGGGCGCCGTGCGGGCCGGCGACACCCGGCGCAGCGACTTGGTGACCTGCGGCAGGTGGATCTCGTGGAAGTAGCGCTCCCACGTGTAGGACGCCGGGTCGAAGCAGAATGCTGCCTGGTCCCCTTCCGGCATGGACTCGTAGAGCGCACGGGTCTTGTCGTCGGTGTAGATGACCTCCGCCTCGACGTACGCCCCGTAGAGGGCGGCGTACCGCTTGGCGAAGTCGAGGCGTGCCCGCAGGTCATCGATGCGTACCGCTGCCCGGCGCGCCAGGCCGCCATGGGGTAGGCGGCCGACGACCTTCTCGGCGCCACCGACGATCCGTTCCGCCATGTCCATCTTCCGCTGGACCGCCAGGCGCCCGGGGAACGTCCACTCCGGCACCTTGTAGGTGCCCCTTCCGCGCTCCGGGAGCGGATCTGCCTGGAAGTAGGAGCGGCAGAAGTCGTAGAGGTCCCGGTACTTGAGTGGGTTCCGGAAGCCCGAGGACACGTGGTGGACCGCCCGGCGCTGCGGCGGCGACGCCGCCACTGCGAGGATCGCGTTCACCACCAGGTCCACCGGGATGACGTCGAGCACGCCCTCGGGGATGCCGGGGAACTCGGGCAGCGCCCCGCGCCCGAAGGCGAGGATGACGGGCTCCGCCATCCGGAACCCCTCGATCCAGCCCGGGTAGGGCCGGGACAGCGCGCTCTCGATGATCGAGGGCCGGACGATGCTGAGCGGGTTGTCGCCCGCGGCCTCGTCCAGTGCGATCTCGGTGAGGGCCTTCGTGAAGGTGTAGACATCCGGCCACCCGAGGCTCCGGGCCCGGGCACGCCCGTACTCAACCAGGCGGTCACGCTCCCAGGCGCGGCGGTGGATCTCGCTGCGCTTCGCTACGGACTGGGGGCCTGCCCTCCCGATCTCGGAGCGGGCCTTGGCCTCGAACTTGGCGAGACGCTCCGGGCGCCGGGCGTCGCCCTCGACCTCGGCCCGCACCCGGAGGGCGGCATCGCACTCGACGCGCCAGCGAAGCCGGCGCTCGAGCAGCTCCTCGGGCTGGGTGCCCCGGGTGAGCCCTGCCACGTAGGCCGTGGAGACATGGAGGAACGGCCGGCCCCCCGAGGCCTCGTACAGCCGCAGGGTGCCGAGCAGGTTGGTCTCGAAGGCCTCGTCCACCGGGGGGTCGAACGAAACGGTGGCGGCGGTGTGGATCACCAGGTCGATGTCGCCGTCCACCGGGATCTGCCCCTGGGTGAGGTCGGCGGGCAGCGCCCTGACCTTGCCCGCCGCCAGCTCGCGCAGGGCGTCCAGGCCTCCGAGGCGCTCGGCCGCGGGTTTGAAGGCCGCCCCCGCCAGCATGGTGCGGAGGCGGGCGGGGGCGTCCCGGCGGATGAGGAGGTCGATGCGCTCGACGGGGACGTCGGTCAACAGGCGCTCGAAGAGGGCGGTGCCGAGGAAGCCCGTGGCCCCCGTCATCAGGATGCGCTTGCCCGCCAGGCCTTCCCGGATCAACCCTGTCCCTTCTGCCGCCAGCGTGGACCGGACCTCGCCGGTTCTCTACCGGGCGGTAGATTATCGGGGGTGTCCGGGCCCTGCAAGCGACACGGCGTTTCCCGGGGGGATCGCGGCCTCTGGCGCGCCGGGCCGCCGAACACGGGGGGGGCCGCTACTCCCCCCGCCCCCCCTGGTCAGCCGCTCGCGTTGGTGCAGATGTCGAAGGTCGGGCCGTCGCTCACCAATGTGCCCTGCGGGCGCACATCGACATGCCAGTCCTTGTGGCTCGCCGCCTGCTGGACCCACTGAGCGAAGGTGATGTCCGTGACGTGCCCCGCGGCCGGGTCTGCCGGGTTGGAGGTTATCTCGAACGTGGCGTTGTGCAGGTCGACACGGTAGAAACCGGGCGGGATGACCTTGTTGGCCGAAACCGTCCGGCCGCAGCGCACGGCGAAGACGGCGGAGGGCTGGGCGGCGTCGATGCTGTCCACGGTCACGAAGGCTGCGCCATCGGTGAAGGGCTGGGCGGCGCCGGGCGCGATGGTGACCCCGGCCGCGGGCGACTCGGGGGCCGCCGGGGATGTCGCCGCCGGCGTGGGTGTGGGTGCCGGCGGGGAGGCGTGCATGGCCGTCCCACGACCCGGCGTCGAGCAGGCGGCGCAGGGCAGCGTCAGGATCAGCAGAAGGAGCCGGCGGGAGCGCATCCGCCAGAGTCTCTCAGATGCTTATGATGCGCTCCGGCATGGCACGGCTCGCACTGGTCACCGGGGCCACCGGCTTCATGGCCCAACACCTGGTCCCCGACCTCATCGAAGAGGGATGGGAGGTGCGCGCCAGCGGCCGCAGGGCGAGGCCGGGATGGCTGCCCCCGGAGGTGGCCTACGAGGCGGCCGACCTCGCCGGGGAGCGTGCCCTCGAGGCCCTGTGCGACGGCGCCGACGCCGTGTTCCACCTCGCCGGGGCCACCAGTTCGCTCTCGTCCACGGAACAGATGCACGAGTCCAACGTCGTCGCAACCACGAACCTCGTGACCGCGGCCCGGGCCACCGGCATCGGGCGGTTCGTCCACATGGGGTCGACGTCGGTCTACGGGGAGGAGGTGCCCCTCCCGCAGCCGGTCCTCGAGTCGGTCGAGCCGCACCCCAGCCGCGGGTACGGCAAAGCGAAGTGGCTGGCCGAGGAGGCCGTGTGGAATGCGGCAGCCGAGGGGCTGGCGGCGGTGGTGCTCCGGCCGGTGTCGGTGTTCGGGCCGGGGGCGGTGAAGCTGCTGTCGAGCGCCATCCTCGACGTGGCGATCGAGCAGTACGCCGGGCGCGAGAGCATCCAGATAGAGGCGGCCCCCGTCGAGCTGCGGCTGGTCCATGTCGCCGATGTCACCGGCGCGGCCATGCACCTGGCGACGGCGGAGGGGGTCACGGGCCAGGCCTTCAACGTCGTGACCCCCTGGTACCCGACCAGCGTGGAGATGGCCGGCATGCTCGCCGCCCTCTTCGGGATGCCGGTCGAGGAGACGAACGAGCCGGGCCCCGGTCTCGACCTGGCGGGCCGCTGGAGCGCCTGGGAGGGCATGCGGCAGGACGGCATGGAGGGGGCGATCCTGTTCACCGAGGAGCGCTTCCGCTTCCTGAAGAAGGCCAACCGCAACAACCGCCTGAGCGTGGCGGCCCTGCTGGCCACGGGGTACGAGTTCTGGTACGGCAACGAGTCGGACCTCACGACCGGCGTGGCGGAGACCATCGACTGGTACCGGGCGCAGCGCTGGATCCTGTGACGCCGCCGATCCCTTCGACTGCCTCCTTGGGCGCGGTGATCTTCGACGTCGACGGCACCATCGCCGACACCGAGCGCCACGGCCACCGCGTGGCCTTCAACCTCGCGTTCGAGGACCTCGGGCTCCCCTACCGGTGGGGCGAGGAGGAGTACGGCACGCTGCTCGAGACGCCCGGCGGCGAGCACCGGCTCACGGGCTACCTGGCCACACAGGGCATCGGACCCGTGGAGCGGGCGTCGCTGGCCAAGGACCTGCACCGCCGGAAACAGGAGATCTTCCTCGACCTGATGCACCGGGGTGCGGCGCCCCTGCGGCCCGGCGTCGACCGCCTCCTCGACGAACTCGAGGCCGAGGGGATCCGCGTCGCGGTGGCGACCACCGCGGGGCGGAGCTGGGTGGGCGAACTGCTCACCACCCTGCTCGGGCCCCGGCGGGCCGGGCGCTTCGAGGCCGTCGTCACCGGGGAGGACGTCCGGGCCCGCAAGCCCGATCCGGAGGTGTACCTGCTCGCGCTCCACCGCCTCGGGTGCGCCGCCGCCTCGGCCCTCGCCATCGAGGACTCGGAGGTCGGCGTGGCGGCCGCCAAGGGGGCCGGGCTCGCCTGCCTTGCGGTGCGCAACGGCTACACCGTCTCCCACGACTTCGTGCATGCCGATCTCGTGGTGGAGGACATCGGGGGCCCCGGCGCGCCCGCGACGGTCGTCGCCAACCCGCACGGCATCGGCGTCGGGCCGGTGGTGGGGGTCCAGACCCTTCGCCGCCTGCTGGCGGCCGCCGTGCCCGCCGCCCGTTGAGGCGCCTCGCCAGCCTGGCCATGCTGTTCGCCCTCGTGGCCTCCGCATGCAGCAACGGCCCGGCCCCGCCGGTGCCGATGTCCGGGCGGGTCGTCGAGAAGGGGCGGCTGGACGAGACGGCCAGGGGGGTGGCCTTCACCGTCGCGATCGACTCCGCCGACGACTACTTCTCCCCCACGTACATCAAGGCGGCCCCTGGCGCGCAGGTGACGATCGACATCACGAACAGCGGCGGGATCGCCCACACGTTCACGATCGACGAACTCGGCATCGACAAGTCCTTCGGGAGGAAGGGCGACAAGGCCACGGTGCGGGTCGTTGCCCCCGCGGCAGGCAAGAGCCTCGTCTTCTACTGCAAGTACCACCGGGATGCGGGCATGCAGGGCGCCATCTACTCGGCGCCGTGAGACCTAGACGCCGGGGCGCGACGCTCCGACGAGGTCGCCGCGGCTCATCGAGCTGACCTGCACGAGTTCGCCGCTCTCGGGTGCGTGGACCATCATGCCGCCCCCGACGTACATCCCGACGTGGTGGATGGGCCGGCCGAAGAACACGAGGTCGCCGGGCTGGAGCTGGTCGACGCTGACGTGCTTGAAGGAGGCGTACTGGTCCGCCGCCGAGTGCGACATCTGCACCCCGGCCGCTCGCCATGCCGACATCGTGAGGCCCGAGCAGTCGAAGGTGTCCGGACCCGCCCCGGCCCAGACGTAGCGCTTCCCGATCTCGGACATCGCTGCCCGAAGGGCGAGGGCGGCCAAGCCGGACGAGGGGAGCGGCGGCAGCGGGCCCGCCGCCTGGGTCCCCGCCTTGACGGCCAGCGCGGCCCGAACCGTGGCAGCTCTGGCCTCGGCCGCCCGGGCGGCGGCGAGCCGGTTCTCGCTCGTGATCTGCCCCAGCAGCTTCTGCTCGGCGGCGAGGCGGTCGTTGAGGACGCTGCGCTGCTTGGCCAGGGAGTCGCTGATCGACTTCGCCTGTGCAAGTTCGTGGGCCAGGTCCGATGTGGCGAGCTTGGCCCGCTCGTTGGCGATCTGCAGCGAGGTCATGATCCCCGACTGCCAGTCGCTGACCTGGGAGATCAGCTCCATCTTCTTGTTGAAGTCGTCCAGGCTCGTCGAGGACAGGAAAGCGACGAGCAGGCTCGGGGCACCGGCCCGGTAGATCGCCGCCGCCTGGGCCGAGGCGACCTTCTGCAGCGCCAGGAAGTCGGCCTGCGCCTTGGCGCTCTGGCCCTTGGAGTCCTCGATCTGGCTCTGCACCTTCTGCAGGTGGATGGAGGCCTGGTTGTACTGCTCGTCGAGGTCCGAGATCTCGGCCGCCAGCTTGTCGATCTGGGCCTGGACGTCCTTCTGGGTCGCCGCGGGGGCGGGCATGGCGGGCAGGGCGACGACCAGCAACGGCAGGGCAGCAACGAGGAGAGCAACTGCCAGCAGAGGCCGGCTACGCCGACCCGGCCGGAGGCGTGAGATTCGCATGCGGCGCCATGCTACCGACATTTCCCAGCCTGAGCGAATCTTTCGAGCCCAAAAAGGCCAGATCGCCTGTTGCAGATGCACCGGAACGGCCGGATGGTCAAGGTGTGGTAAAAAAGTGTCGTTATACGTACCAAAACTTCCACACCTTTTCAGCATGGCACCTGGTGGTTGGGTAATGGCACGGATCAGGTTGGTCGAGGGGGACATCACGGTCCAGGAGGTGGACGTGATCGTCAATGCCGCCAACCGGACCCTGCTCGGTGGCGGCGGGGTCGACGGCGCCATCCACCGCCGGGGCGGGCCCCAGATCCTCGAGGAGTGCCGGGCGATCCGGGCCGAGCGCTTCCCCGACGGACTACCGACGGGGCAGGCGGTCGCCACGGGTGGAGGGGAGCTGCCGGCCACCCACGTCGTGCACGTGGTGGGGCCCGTGTTCGCGCGGGAGGCCAACCCCGCAGCCCTCCTCGCCGCCTGCCACACCGAGGCGCTGCGGCTGGCCGACGAGCTCGGGGCCCGCAGCATCGCCTTCCCCGCCATCTCGACCGGCGCCTACGGCTACCCGATCGACGAGGCGGCCGGCGTGGCCATCCGGGCGGTCCTGGGGGCGGTGACGCAGGTCGAGGAAGTTCTCTTCGTGTTATTCGGGGCCCAAGCGTTCGGGGCATTCCGTCGGGCGCTGGAGCGTGCCCGGCCCGGGGGTCCAGGGGGGAGGAGCAGCCCCCCGCAGCGAAGCGGAGGGGGATGAGCTGCGGATCCCCCCTGGCTCGTGGGACGCTCCGCCAGGAGCGGGCCACGAGAGGGAAACCCGGGGGTCCAGGGGGGAGCAGCAGCCCCCCGCAGCGCAGCGGAGGGGGATGAGCTGCGGATCCCCCCTGGCTCGAAAGTGTAGGGGAATTCGGTGTCCTAAAGGGACCGTGGTCCCGGCCCAACCAGGACGAATTCCCGGGCGTTCAGAGAAAATTCTTGTTCCCGCCGGGTCCTTGTTACATTCCCGCAATCTTGCGCTGGTAACTTGGGGGCAGTTCGATGGTCAGGCAGGGCCCGGGAACTCAACACCCGACGCACTGCACAGGCTACGGGAACCCCCGGGGGTGGCGAACCCCCCCCTCCACCCCCGGGGTTCCTCGAACTTCCGAAGGACCCCGGCAGCACCCCTCCCCACCGGGGCTTCTTCGCGTCCACACTTCTCGGCTCCGGGGGGCTGCTGCTCCCCCCTGTGCCCCCCTCTAGAGCTGGAGCTTATAGCCGAGGCCCCGAACGGTCCTCACGTGCTTGGGACGCCCGGGATCCTCTTCGATCTTGGTCCGCAGGCGCTTGATGTGGACGTCGAGCGTGCGCGTGTCGCCGAAGTACTCGACGCCCCAGACCTCCGACAGCAGGACCTGCCGGGTGACCAGTTTGCCGGGGCGCAGCATGAAGGCCTCGAGCAGGGCGAACTCCTTGGGGGGCAGCTCGACGAGGCGCCCCCGCACGTGGACCTCGTGGCGCTGCGTGTCCATCTGGATGGGGCCGGCGACAAGGTTGCCGCCCTCGGCGCGGTTCACCGACGCCATGCCGGCCCGCCGCAGGTGGGCCCGCACTCTCGTGACCAATTCCCGCATGGAGAATGGCTTGGTGACGTAGTCGTCGGCGCCGATTTCAAGCCCGGCAACTTTGTCCGCCTCGGCGTCCTTGGCGGTAAGGATGATGATCGGAACTTCGGACTCCCCGCGGATGATCCGGCAGAGGTCCAGCCCGTTGATATGGGGCAGCATGAGATCGAGGATGACGAGGACGGGCGCCCGTTCGCGGAACAGGTCGAGCCCCCGGAGGCCGTCGACGGCGGAGACCGCCTCGAAGCCCTCCCGTTGCAGCTGGTAGCAGATGGCGGCGACGAGGGCCTCCTCGTCCTCGACGACGAGGATCGGCCCGGTCACCGTCGAGGAATCGCCGGCGCCCGTGGCGACGTCGTTCACGGCTGGTCCCCGCCCTTCCCGTCGTGCGGCCAAGCACCGAGATGGACGGCGTCGGTGAGCCTGGCGCTCTCCTCCACCTCGGGGTGGGAGGCGTCGGTGAACTCCTGGAACACGCCGGTCACGAGGTAGGCCACCTGCTCGCCGATGTCCACGGCGTGGTCGCCCACCCGCTCGATCTGGCGGGACACGACGTGCATGTGGATGCCCCACTCCAGCATCGGCCGGCCCTTGGACTCCATGAGTACCTCGGCGAGCATGCCCCGGTTGAGCTCGTCGAGGGGCTCGTCCATCGCCGGCAGCTCCCGGGCCAGACCCACGTCGCGGCGGCTGAAGGCGTCCATGGAGACCGAGAGCATCTCGAGGGCGATGGTGCCCATGTGGCGGAGCGTCTCGAGCACGGTGGGGTTGGCCGGCAGGTGGTGCGCCGCCTTGACGATCTTGGCGACGTTCACCCCCATGTCGGCGACGCGCTCCAGGTGCAGGTTGATGTGGAGCAGCGTGGCGAGGAAGCGCAGGTCGGAGGCGACGGGCCCCTGCAGCGCGAACAGCTCCACCACGCCGCGCTCGATCTCCATGTAGAAGGCATCCACCTGGTCGTCACCGGCGATGACGAGGTCGGCGTCGTCCGGGCTGCCGCTCGCCACCGCGTCGAGCGCCCGGCGGAACAGGTCGTGGGAGGCCTGCCCCATGCGGACGATCGTTGACTCCAGCTCGGCGAGCTGCTCGTGAAAGCGACGCCGGATCTCGACCATTACCCGAACCTTCCGGTGATGTAGCCCTCGGTGCGTTTGTCTTCAGGCTGCGTGAAGATCTTCTTCGTCGGTCCCACCTCGATCAGCCGGCCCGGGTCCCCGGCCAGCTCTGCGAGGAGGAAGGCGGTCCGGTCCGCCACGCGGGCCGCCTGCTGCATGTTGTGGGTGACGAGCACGATCGTGTAGCGCTCCCGCAGCTCCATGATCAGGTCCTCGATGCGCAGCGTCGCCACCGGGTCGAGGGCCGAACACGGCTCGTCCATCAGCAGCACCTCCGGCTGGATGGCGATCGCCCGGGCGATGCACAGGCGCTGCTGCTGCCCGCCAGAGAGTCCGGTGGCCGCGGCGTTGAGGCGGTCCTTGACCTCGTCCCACAGGCCGGCCCCCGTCAACGCCCGCTCGATGATCTCCTCCAGCTCGTTCTTCGGCTTGCGGCCGTTGAGCTTGTACCCGGCGACGACGTTGTCGACGATGGACATCGTCGGGAAGGGGTTGGGCCGCTGGAAGACCATCCCAACGGCGCGGCGGACCGCCACGGGGTCGACGTCGCCGTCGTAGATGTTCTCACCGTCCAGGGTGACCTTGCCCGCAACCCGCGTGCCGGGCAGGAGTTCGTGCAACCGGTTGAGGCAGCGCACCAGGGTCGACTTCCCGCACCCCGAGGGGCCGATGAGGGCGGTGACCTGGTTCGGCTCGACGGACAGCGAGATGTCCTCGATGGCCAGCCGGCTGCCGTACCAGGCGGAGAGGTTTGCGATCTCAAAGCTTGCCGCCATCGTCAGGCGCTCCTTCGGGCGGTCACGTACCTGGCAATCAGTGTAAGAGCGAGCACGAGGGCGATCAGGGTGAGCGCACCGGCCCATGCACGCTGGATCTGCTCGGGGTACGGCGACGTGGCGCCGAAAAAGATCTCGATCGGGAGGGCCGACATCGGCTGGGTGACATTGAACGAGATGTACGGGCTGCTGAGCGACGTGAACAGCAACGGGGCGGTCTCCCCCGCGGCCCTGGCGACGGCAAGCATGCATCCCGTGGTGAGTCCCGCCGCCGCGCTCGGCAGCACCACCTTCAGCACGGTCCTCCATTTGGGGGTGCCGAGCGCGAGGGAGGCCTCCCGGACGGCGGATGGGACCCTGCCCAGCATCTCCTCGGAGGTGCGCAGCACGATGGGCCACATGATCAAGCCGATTGCCAGGGCGCCGGCAATGGCCGAGAAGTGGTGCATGTACACGACCAGGACGGCGTAGGCGAACACCCCGACCATGATGGACGGGATGCCTGTCATGACCTCGGAGAAGAACCGGACCGCCCGTGCCAGCCGGCTCTCCGCCGCGAATTCGACGAGGTAGACCGCGCCGAGGATCCCGAGGGGGATGAACACGACGGAGGCCATCGTGACCATGAGCAGCGTCCCGACGATGGCGTTGGCGAGGCCGCCCCCGGGCGCTGTCGCGTCGCCCGGCGGCGGCTGCGTGAAGAAGCTCAGCCCGTGGATGGCCCCGATGCCCTTCATGACCACGGCCGCGATGATGGCGACCAGGGGCACGAGCACAAGGAGCACGGCAAAGGCCATGAGGCCGAACATCACCCTGTCGGTGACCCGCCGGCGCTTCGACGGCCGCCTCACCGCTTGGCCCGCCGGACGAGCAGCCGGGCAAAGACGTTCATCAGGACGGTGACCACGAAGAGGACGAGGCCGAGGCCGATCAGCGCCTGGACGTGCAGGGGTTCCTGCGATTGGCCGAACTCGTTGGCGATGACGCTCGCCATCGAGTAGCCCGAGGCGAAGATCGACTTGCTGATGGCGGGGACGTCGCCGATGAGCATGAGGACGGCGACCGTCTCGCCGAGCGCCCGCCCAAGGCCGAGGATCAGCGCGCCCACGATGCCGGCCTTCGAGGGCGGGAGTACACCGTAGCGGATGGTCTCCCACCGGGTGGCCCCCAGCGCGTAGGCCGCCTCCCGGACGTCGCTGGGGACGGTGACGAAGACCTCGCGGGTCACCGCCGAGATCGTCGGGAGAATCATGATCGCGAGCACGACCCCGGCGGCGAAGAAGCCCGCGCCATTCCCCACGGGGCCCGCGAAGATCGGGATTGCCTTGCCGAGCGTGTCGGCCAGGAACTGCTCCACCGGGCGGAGCAGCGGCAGGAGCACGATGACACCCCAGAACCCGTAGATCACCGACGGCACCGCCGCCAGCAGGTCGATGAGGTTGGCGACGGGGCGCCGGATCCTGGCCGGGGCGATCTCGGAGACGAACAGCGCCGTCCCGAGCGCCATCGGGGTGGCGATCACCAGGGCGATGACCGACGTGACCACCGTGCCGAAGATGAAGGGCAGGGCGCCGAACACGCCGTTGGCCGGCGCCCATTGGGTCCCGATGACCCAGGCGAGGCCGTGTGCCTTCCAGATGGGCCAGGAAAGCTGGGCGAAGCGCACCAGCATGGCCGCAAGCACCACGAGGAGCAAACAGGCGCCGAGCATGGCCACCCACCGGGCGACGCCTTCAGAAGGGCGCCGTCCGGTGAGTGGCTTGCGCTCAACGGCCGTAGCGGTGGCCGAGCTCGTACTGCTTTCCGATTCCTGCCCCAAGGGACCCCGGCCTGATGGTTCCAGGAGGCCCCGCTCAGCCCGCCAGCAGGGGCTGGCCGTTGAAGGTCACGGTTTTCAGTGCCGCCAGGCACTTGGTCGTTAAGGCGCTCGGCAGGGCCACGTAGTACAGCGCCGCCTCGGACTGCTGGCCGGTCGTGAGCCCGTAGTTGAGGAACTGCACGACGGCCTCGCCCTTCGGACCGCTGTCCTGCTTCTCGTAGACGAGCGCGTAGGTCGGGCCGGCGATGGGGTAGGCGTCCTTGCCTGGTGCGTTGAGCAGGTTGAAGACCAGGTTGGTCGGCTGCAGGGTGGACGGGTCGAAGTTGGCGGCCGCAGCGGCGGTCGTGCTCACCGACGGGGCGACGTACGCCGAGCGGTCACCGTTCTGGACCGCCGCAGCCGGGGTTGTGGTCTGCACCGCGTAGGTGAGCTCGACGTAGCCGATGGCCCCCGGTGTGCTTTTGACGACCTGGTCGACGCCTGCGCTCTTGGCCCCGGCCTTGAAGTTCGCCGAGGTTGGCCACGTCGGCCCGGTGCCGGCGCCGATCGCCGTCTTGAAGGCTGCACTCACCGTCGAGAGGTAGGTCGTGAAGATGTAGGTCGTGCCGGATCCGTCAGAGCGGTGCACGATCGTGATCGGGGTCGAGGGCAGCGTGACGCCCGGGTTGTCGGCCTTGATCTCGGCGTTGTTCCAGGCGCTGAGCTTGCCCTGGAAGATGTCGGCGAGCGTCTGGCCGCTGAGCTGCAGGGTCTTGACGCCCGGGAGGTTGTAGATGACCGCCACCGCACCGAGGGCCGTGGGGATGTTGAGGATCGTCGCCGTCTGGGTTGCGGGGGCCACGTACGGGGCGTCGGTCCCGGCGAAGTCGACAGTCTTGCCGATGATGTCCTTGATTCCCTGCGACGAGCCGGTCCCGGTGTAGGCCACCTGGATGTGGCTGACGGCATTGAAGTCGGTGCCCCACTTGGTGTACAGGGGCTGGACGAAGGTGCTGCCGTCGCCGGTGATCGACGAAGCGGGTTGGATGGCGGCGCTAGTGCTACTCGATGAGCCGTTCGGGGTCGGCGTGGTCGTGGCGTTGGTCTTGCTGGACGAACAGGCCACCCCCACCATCCCCGTGATCGCGGCCACGATCACGAACAACTTGGCACGTCTCACAAGCCTTCTCCTCCTGCTCGGGGCCAACCTGGCCCATCCTCTTGGCATACTTCCGGCTCTACTCTGCCGACGGTAGGGGGCAGGCCTCTGAGGTGGGTGATCTGGGCGCGAACTCTGTGTGAACTCTTGGGGACCGATTGTGCGTGTCACGCCAACTACCCAACCCGCACCCCTGCCTCGACATGGTGGAATGAAGTTGAAATTCCTGTGAAATCTCTCAGTGCACCTTGGGCACCTGAGGGCACCTGGGGGCACCTCGGACGGGAGCAACGCGCATGGCACTGGTCCTCGTGGTCGAAGACGACCCCACCATGGCGGAGATGGTGTCGTACAACCTGCGCCGCCAGGGCCTCGAGGTGGACGTGGCCCGGGACGGCCCCTCCGGCCTGCTGCGTGCCCGGCGCCGGGACGTCTCCCTCGTGCTGCTGGACGTGATGCTCCCCAACCTCGACGGCGTCCAGGTGGCCGAGCAGCTCCGGGCACTGCGGCCCAACCTGCCGATCCTGATGCTGACGGCCCGGGGTGAGGAGGAGGTCAAGCTCCGGGGCTTCGCCGCCGGCGCCGACGACTACCTGACCAAGCCGTTCTCCATGGACGAACTCGTCGTACGGGTCAAGGCCCTCGTGCGCCGTTCCCGGGCCGAGGCCATCCGGTCGGAGTCACCCTCGGAGGTCCGGTTCGGCGACCTGCGGCTGGTCGCCCGCGACTTCCGGTGCTGGGTGGGCGACACCGAGGTCGCCCTGCGGCCGAAGGAGTTCTCCCTCCTGGCACGCCTGGCCTCCGAGCCCGGCAGGCTGTTCTCCCGGCTGGAGCTGGCCGAGGAGATCTGGGGCTACAGCCACCTTGGGGACACCCGCACGATCGACACCCACGTGAAGAACCTGCGCCGCAAGGTGGAGGACGACTCGGACTACCTGTTCATCGAGACGGTGCGCGGGCTCGGCTACCGGTTCCGGCTGCGGCTCAAGGCGGGTGAGCCGGGGGAGCCGGCGCAGGACTGGCCCGAGGTGGGGCCCGAATCGGACGGCGGGCCGGGCCCGGCGGTGGGCCCGGACGCCCGGCCGGAGCCGCACGCCTGGTGAGCAGTGGCAGGTTGGGCCGTCGGCTCCTTGCCACCCAGCTGCTGGTGGTCGTGGTGGCGGTGGCGGTGCTCGCCGCTGCGGATGCCGGGGGTTGGTCGCTCGCCGCCGGGATCGCGGTCTCGGTCCTGGTCAGCACCTTCCTCGCCATCGTGCTGGCGGTGCGGACGGGGCGCTGGGTGTCCCGGCCCCTCCAGGACGTCGGCGACGCCATCTCGACGGCGCTCTCCGGCGAGCCGCCGACGCTGACCGAGCGCGGCCCCTTGGAGGTCCGGCAGGTGGCCGGTGCCCTGCACGGGGTCGCCGCGGAGGTGACCGCCCGGCTCGCGGACCTGAACCGTGAGTCCGGGCTGCGCGAGCAGATCCTTTCCTCGATGTCGGAGGGCGTCGTGCTGGCCGACGCCTCGGGCAGGATCCTGTACGCCAACCCCGCGGCCCAGGACCTCCTCTCGAGCGCGTCGACGCTGCCGTCCCAGCTGCGAACCGAGGGCCAGGTCGAGCTGACCCTGCGTCACCCCCGCCGCCGGGAGCTCAAGGCCGCCTGCCTCCGGCTGGGCGACGGCCGCCGGCTGGTGGCGATCCAGGACGTCACGGAGGCCAAGCGCATCGAAGCGATGCGCCGGGACTTCGTCGCCGATGCCTCCCACGAGATGAAGACGCCCGTCGCCTCCATCCAGGCGGTGGCGGAGACCCTCGAGATGGCGGTGAACGACGACCCCGCGGCGGTCCCGAGGTTCATGCGCACGCTGCTGGCCGAGATCCGCCGCCTCTCGGCACTCGTGCAGGACCTCCTCGACCTGGCCCGGCTCGAGGGGCGCCCCCCCGAACGCAGCATGGTGTCGCTCACGCGGGTGGTGGCCCAGGAGGCGGCCCGGGCACGCGAGACGGCGACGGACAAGGGCCTCAGGTTCCGGGAGGAGGCCGCCAATGGCGTCATGGTCGCCGGCAGCCCGGAAGACCTCTCCCTCGCCCTGCGCAACCTGCTCGACAACGCGCTGCGCTACACCCTCGCCGGCGAGGTGTCCGTGCGCCTGTGGATCCAGGACGGCCACGCCAAGGTCGAGGTGTCCGACACGGGGCCGGGCATCCCGGGCAAGGACCTCAGCCGGATCTTCGAGCGCTTCTACCGGGTGGACCGTGCCCGGTCGCGGGAGACGGGCGGGACCGGCCTCGGCCTGTCGATCGTGCGGCACGTCGTCGAGCAGCACAACGGCTGGGTGCAGGTCGAGAGCGAGCTGGGGCGGGGATCCCGCTTCGTGGTGACCCTCCCGGCGATCCGGACATCGAAGGAACTGGCCGACTAGGCCCCCGAAAAGGCTTTCATCCGCCTTGCCCGATTCGGTGGCGGCCCACGAGGGGCCGCCACCACTGTGAGTGGCCGTCTTGCCTCGCGAACGAGGGGCTCACGAGGCTCGTGGCCTCCCCCGGTCCTGCGAATGAACGTCGCCCGCGTCAGTCGCTGATCGGCTGGCCGGTCGTGGGGTCGAGGTAGAGCTTGCGGCCCGCATGCTCCTTGCCGAAGTTGGTAGGTGCCGAAGTAGTGGTCGAAGGACACGTTCTCCTGGAAGATCACCACTACGTGCTTGATGGGAGTTGCCGGTGTCGCCGCGGACCCCGCGACCGGCCCGTGGGGCCGCTCAGCGGACAGGCCGGCTGCGGTCTGGGACGTGATGAGCCCGAGCGCCGTCGCCAGTGCGACAGCGGGCGGCATGATCCGGCGAGCACCCAACCTGGCTCGTTGGTAGCCCTCTCGACGTGTGGATACCATCGTCCTCCCCTCTCGTCCGCCTCGGTCCGAGCTCGGCTGCTCGGCGCGCAGCGGGAATCCGCGGGAGGAACAAGGCATTGATGGCACGTTGAACCCCCCGTAAAACCCGCCGCTCTCGCTGGGCATGCTAGAGAGCGCCCGCGAACGCTCAGCGACGGCGATGTGACGGGAACGTGAACGCTGGCGGAACTTCCGACGACGATCCGGTCTTCATCGGGAATTCAGGAAGCCGCAATCTGGCGTTCACACGGGTCGGGTATGGTCGTTCCAGTCGAGGCGTTACCAGATTCTCCCATCCAAACGATGAGATAGGATCAGAGCCTATGACAGGAAGCTATCAAGACACGTCGATGACGACGCCCTCGGTCGGCCCTCGGTGCATCCGCTGGGCGGCGGCAGGAGGCACGGACGACAGCGCGGCCGGCGTGACAGGGATCGCGGGCTGCGGCCTGTGCGGACGATCGGTGACCCTGCCCCCCTCGCCGGGCGACGGGGAGTGCCCGTGGACGGCGCACCCCAGTACCGCCGGGCTCCACATGCTCTGAGCGGGGCCGATGAGGCCGATCGGCGGCCCTCCCACTTCCCGAGCTCGAGGCCCTCTGACAGCTAGTCAGCATCCCAACTAGTCTGCTATCATCCTGTCGCTCAGCTCCGTTGAGCGAGCATGAGTGAGCCCCGGCGAGGCGGGCGGGCCGGCCCCCACCGGTTAAGTTTTCGGCGAAACGCAACCGGCATCGACAGCACCACCGGGCCCGCCCGCCGCACCGGATACCGGTGCGGCCCTGAAGGCCGGCTGGGGAACTCCTGCGGGACATCCGGCGCTGTGCTTTAGACTCCGCCCCATGAGCACATGCTGAGCTATTTCCAGGCGATCGTCCTCGGCCTCCTCCAGGGGGTTACCGAGCTCTTTCCGGTTTCCAGCCTCGGGCATACCGTGCTGCTGCCGGCACTGCTGCACTGGGACAACCTGGTCAAGGCGCAGTCTGCCTCGGAGTCCTTCTACCTCGCCTTCGTCGTCGCCCTCCACGTCGCCACCGCCCTCGCACTGTTCCTCTTCTTCTGGAGGGATTGGGTCCGGATCATCAAAGCCTTCCTCAGTAGCGTCAGGAAGCGCAGGATCGAGACGCCCGACGAGCGCCTGTTCTGGCTGCTCGTCATCGCGACAATCCCGGCGGGGATCACGGGCCTGGCCCTGGAGCACACGCTGCGGACCCAGTTCGCCAAACCTCTCGCCGCCTCGATCTTCCTCACCGTCAACGGTCTGGTCCTCCTCGCCGGGGAGCAGGTCCGCCGGCGGGCGGGCGTGCAGAAACTGGCGACGGTGCCCGCCGGGGGAGGGGCGACCGGCCCCGAGCCTGGGCGCCGGCTCGACACGCTGGACTTCAAGGAGTCGCTGGTCATCGGCGTGGCGCAGATCGCTGCGTTGTTCGCCGGCATCAGCCGCTCGGGCATCACGATGGTGGCTGGCCTCGTCCGGGGCCTCAACCACGAGGACGCCGCCCGGTTCTCGTTCCTGCTGGCGACGCCGTTGATCTTCGCCGCCGGCGTGTACAAGATCCCCGACCTCCTCGGGCCGCTGGGCAACGGGGTGCGGTCCCAGGCCCTCATCGGCGCCGCCTGCTCCTTCGTGGCCGCCTACATCTCCGTCAAGTTCCTCACGAAGTTCTTCGAGACCCGCAGCCTGTGGCCCTTCGGAATCTACTGCCTTGTGGCGGGGGCCGTCTGCATCCTGCGCTTCGCCTGAGGGCTCGTTAGATACCCATCGGCGAGGGTAGGCTCGCGCGACCATGCTCGCCCGCTGGCCGTTGCTCCGCCAGATCGCCGGGAAGGACCGGCTCGGCCTCGGCGCCGCGGCCATCTCTCGGCACAGCCGCGACCTGCAGCCGAGGACCCGCACCGCAGAGACGGTCGCCGCCTCGGTGTGCCCCTACTGCGCCGTCGGCTGCGGCCAGCTCGTCTACGCAGAGGGTGGCAGGGTCACCCAGATCGAGGGCGACCCCAACAGCCCGATCTCCCGCGGCAGGCTCTGCCCCAAGGGATCGGCCAGCAAGGAACTCGTGAACCAGGAGGGCCGGCTCACGAAGGTGAAGTACCGCCGTCCCCACGGCACGCGGTGGGAGGAGCTCGACCTGGACCTGGCGATGGACATGATCGCGGAGCGGGTCATCGCCGCCCGCGACGCCGGGTGGGAGGAGACCGACGGCCAGGACCGCCGGCTGCGGCGGACCATGGGGATCGCCAGCCTCGGGGGAGCGACGCTCGACATCGAAGAGAACTACCTGATGAAGAAGCTCTACACCGCCCTCGGCGCCATCCAGATCGAGAACCAGGCCCGCATATGACACTCCTCCACCGTCCCCAGTCTGGGGACCTCGTTCGGGAGGGGGGGCGCGACGACGTTCCAGCAGGACCTCGCCAATGCCGACTGCATCGTCATCCAGGGCTCCAACATGGCGGAGTGCCACCCCGTCGGCTTCCAGTGGGTGATGGAGGCGAAGCGTCGGGGGGCCACGATCATCCACGTGGATCCCCGCTTCACCCGCACCAGTGCCGTCGCAGACATCCACGTGCCCATCCGGGCGGGCTCCGACATCGCCTTTCTGGGCGGCATCGTCAACTACATCCTCACCAACGGCCGGGAGTTCCGGGAGTACGTCGCGGCCTACACCAACGCCTCGTGCCTCGTGAGCGACGACTTCGCTGACACCGAGGACCTCGACGGGCTCTTCTCCGGCTGGGACCCCGAGACACGTACCTACGACGAATCGACCTGGACCTACAAGGGGGTCCCGCCCGCGCCCTCGGCTAGCGAGCGGGTCCGGACGGGGACCGGGATCGGCGACGAGTACGGCGACGGTGGTCCCGCCGTCGGCAAGGCAACGTTCCGGGACCCCACGCTGGACGATCCCCGTTGCGTCTTCCAGATCGTGAAGCGCCACTTCGCCCGCTACACGCCGGAGGTGGTCGAGGCGACCTGCGGCGTCCCGCCGGAGAAGTTCCTGGCGGTCGCGGAAGCCCTGTGCGCCAACTCGGGGCGGGAGCGCACCTCGGCGTTCTGCTACGCGGTCGGCTGGACGCAGCATTCGGTCGGCGTGCAGTACATCCGGACGGCGGCGATCATCCAGCTCCTCCTCGGCAACATCGGCAGGCCGGGTGGGGGGATCCTGGCCCTGCGGGGCCACGCCAGCATCCAGGGTTCGACCGACGTCCCCACGCTCTACAACCTGCTGCCCGGCTACCTGCCGATGATCCACGCCGCGGCGCACGGGAGCCTCCAGGACTTCATCGAGCAGGGGGGGTCGCCCGCAGGCTTCTGGGGTCACATGGACGCGTACATCGTCAGCCTCCTGAAGGCCTGGTGGGGCGAGGCGGCGACCCCCGAGCGCGACTTCGCCTTCGACTACCTGCCGAGGATCACCGGCGACCACTCCGCCTACCAGACCATGCTGCTGATGCTCGAGGGCAAGGTACGCGGGTATTTCGTCGTCGGGGAGAACCCGGCGGTGGGCAATGCGAACTCCGGCATGCACCGCCTCGCCCTGGCCAACCTCGACTGGCTCGTCGTGCGCGACTTCGCCGAGATCGAGACCGCGTCGTTCTGGTACGACGCACCCGAGATCGCCACCGGCCAGCTCGCGACGGCGGACATCGGCACCGAGGTCTTCCTCATGCCCGCCGCCGCCCATACGGAGAAGGACGGGACGCTGACCAACACCCAACGCCTGCTGCAGTTCCACCACAAAGCGGTCGAGCCGCCGGGCGATGCCCGGTCGGACCTGTGGTTCTACTACCACCTCGGCCGGATCGTGCGGGAGAAGCTGCAGGGCTCCACCTCCGAGCGCGAGGCGCCGCTCACCGACCTCACCTGGGACTACCCGACGGAGGGGCCCCACGCCGAGCCCCGGGCAGCGGCGGTCCTCCGGGAGATGAACGGGTGGAACGCCTCCGGGAAGGCACTCGGCACCTTCACCGAGCTGAAGGCCGACGGCTCGACCGCCTGCGGCTGCTGGATCTACTGCGGCTGCTACGCGAACGAGGTCAACCAGCCGGCCCGGCGCAAGCCCGGGGCGGAGCAGACCTGGGTCGCACCGGAGTGGGGCTGGGCCTGGCCGGCCAACCGCCGCATCCTCTACAACCGGGCCTCCGCGGACCCAGAGGGCCGCCCCTGGTCCGAGCGGAAACGCTACGTCTGGTGGGATGCCGCCGCGAAGGAGTGGACCGGCCACGACGTGCCGGACTTCAGCAAGACCATGCCTCCCGACTACGAGCCGCCGCCGGGCGCGAGGGCGGAGGATGCCCTTCGCGGCACCGAGCCCTTCATCCTCCAGTCCGACGGCCTCGGCTGGCTCTACGTCCCCCGTGGTCTCAAGGACGGGCCGCTGCCGGCCCACTACGAGCCGGAGGAGTCCCCGGTCGACAACCCGCTGTACGGGCAGAACGCCAACCCGGCACGCCAGCGCATCGATCGGCGGGGCAACCGGTACGCCCCCTCGGGGTCGTCCCCCGGGTCCGCGGTCTACCCCTTCGTGACGACGACCTACCGCCTCACCGAGCACCACACGGCCGGGGGGATGTCCCGCACGCTGCACCACCTGTCGGAACTGCAGCCCGAGATGTTCTGCGAGGTGAGCCCCGACCTCGCCCGCCTCCGGGGGTTGACCCACGGGGGCTGGGCCACCGTCATCACGCCCCGCACCGCGATCGAGGCCCGGGTGCTGGTCACCGAGCGGGTGGCGCCGCTGAAGGTGCAGGGCAAGGTCGTGCACCAGGTGGGCCTGCCGTATCACTGGGGCACCCGGGGCCTCGTCACGGGGGACTCGGCCAACGATCTCGCCCCGATCGTGCTCGATCCCAACGTCCACATCCAGGAGAGCAAGGCGGGGACCTGTGACATCCGGCCCGGACGGCGCCCGCGTGGGCCGGTGTTGCTGGACCTGGTCGAGGCGTACCGGGTCCGGGCAGGCCTGCCGGCCGACCACGCGTCCCACCTCCCGTCCGACCAGAAGGGGGGGCGCTCGTGAGCGCACCCGATCCCTCGTCCCTCGCCGGCTGGGAGGAGCACCCGCCGCGGATGGGCTTCTTCACCGACACGAGCGTCTGCATCGGCTGCAAGGCGTGCGAGGTGGCCTGCAAGGAGTGGAACAACGTCCCCGAGGACGGCCTGGCGTTCCTGGGCATGTCCTACGACAACACCGGCGCCCTCGGGGCCAGCACCTGGCGCCACGTGGCCTTCATCGAGCAGGGGCGCCCGGGGGCCGGGGGCGTGCGGTGGCTCATGAGCTCGGACGTCTGCAAACACTGCACCTCGGCGGCCTGCCTCGAGGTCTGCCCGACCGGGTCGCTGATCCGCACCGAGTTCGGGACGGTCGTGGTCCAGCAGGACATCTGCAACGGCTGCGGCTACTGCGTTCCGGCGTGCCCCTTCGGCGTGATCGACCGGCGGGAGGATGACGGACGGGTCTGGAAGTGCACGCTCTGCTACGACCGCCTGAAGGACGGCCTCACCCCCGCCTGCGCCAAGGCCTGCCCCACCGAGTCCATCCAGTTCGGCGAGCTGCTGGAGCTTCGCACGCGGGCGGAGGAGCGGGTGGCCACCCTCCAGCAGGGCGGGGAGCCCGGCGCCCGGCTCTACGGGGCCGACCCGGGCGACGGCGTCGGGGGAGCCGGTGCCTTCTTCCTGCTGCTCGACGAGCCGGAGGTCTACGGCCTGCCGCCCAACCCGGTCAGCACGACGAGGGACCTGCCCTCGATGTGGCGGTCGGCCGGGCTTGCCGCGCTGTCGATGGCGGTGGGTGTCGCAGCGGCATTCCTGGGCCGGCGCCGGTGAGTGGGCGCGAGCCGCCGCGGAGCGGGGGGTCCCGGCGGGGTGGGCCGCGAGCCCGGCGGGGGGCCGAGCGGGCGATGGTCCCCGACGTCGAGGTGCGGACCTACTACGACAAGCCCATCCTCAAGCCGCCGGTGTGGAAGTGGTTCATCCCTGCCTACTTCTTCACCGGCGGCGTGGCGGCCGGGTCGGCAATGCTCGCCCTCGGGGCTCGGCTGACCGGCAACAAACTCCTCGCACGCCAGAGCCGCCTCGTCACCCAAGCCTGCCTCGGGCTCAGCACGGCGTTCCTGGTGAAGGACCTGGGCCGGCCCGCCCGTGCCCTGAACATGCTGCGGGTCCTGAAGCCCACGAGCCCGATGAGCGTGGGCTCGTGGCTGCTGGGTGCCTTCGGCTCGGCCGCGGCGGCCGGGGCCGCCAGCGACCTCCTCGGCATCCTGCCCCGGGCAGGGGCGCTCGCCGACGCCGCCGCTGGGGCCCTCGGGCCTGCGGTGGCGACCTACACGGGAGTCCTCATCGCCGACACCGCGGTACCGGCCTGGCACGAGGCCCGACGTGAATTGCCGTTCGTGTTCGCCGGGAGTGCCGCCGCGAGCGCCGGGGGTATCGCCGTGGCCCTCGCCCCGCCGGCGACGGCGGGCCCCGCCCGGCGTGTCCTCGTGGCCGGCGCCGCCCTGGAGCTGGCCGCCATGGAGGCGCTACACCGGCGGATCGGCCCGGAGTTGGCGGAGACCTACGAGACGGGCCTGGCCGGAAGGCTGGCGACCGCCTCCAAGGCGCTCACCGCCAGCGGGGCGGTCATCGCGCTCCTGGGCGGGCGGCGCCGGCGCCCGCTGGCCGTCGTTGGGGGCCTGGCCGTGGCGGCGGGCAGCGCCCTGCAGCGCTTCGCAATCTTCGAAGCAGGGAAGGCAGCCGCCCGTGACCCGAAGTACGTCGTGGGCCCCCAGCGCCGAGATCTTCCGTGAGCCTTTCTTTGGCCCTACCGTGCTGGATCTGCCGCAGGGAGTCCCGCGGGGCGGGGTCGCCAAAGCCTCGTAGTCGAGTTAGTCGAGCTCCAGCTCCACGACCCAAACCGGCTCGGCGATGTGCTCGACCCGGAGCCGGTCGTCGGGGTCGTGGCGCAGCCACACCTCGGCCTGCGCCGGAGGGATGGGACCGGGGACAGAAGGAGTCCGGGAGGTCGCACGCCTGAGCCGCCGGAAGAGCCCATGCCTGCTAGCGTTCCTCAACCGCTCGTCCTCCTGTCCCCGAGTCATCCAAGAGGCACGCTATCGGGGCCGCGTTTCACGACGGCGACACCTATCCGCCATCTTCGTGAACAGTTCGCGAACATTTGCCGCCAGCGGGATCCCGGCGGGCTCCGGGGGGACGCCCGCCGCAGGACGGGTATCCTGGTTCGCATGGTCGACACGCAGCCCGCCGTCGCTCCTTCCGAGACCCCCGCCAGGGGCCCCGGCACCGGCGACCGGCCCCTGGACCCGGAGAAGCTCCTGCGCCTGGCAGGGGTTGTGAAGGCGGTGCTCGAAGAGCTGCGCCAGATGGACCCCGACAAGCACACCGCAGCCGAGCTTGCCGCGCTCTACGAACGGGTGTCCGCGCAGGTCGCCGAGGGCCTGCCCGACATCCTGCGCGAGGAGCTCAACGCCATGGATCTCGGCCTTGCCCTGAAGGACGGCGCGACGGCCCAGGAGGTCCGCATCGCCTACGCCGGGCTGATCGGGTGGTTGAGCGGCATGTTCCAGGGCCTGCAGGCCGCCATGCAGTACCAGCAGATGCAGGGCCAACTTGCGCTGGCCCAGGGTGTGGGCGAGCCCCAGTCGCCGCAACGCCCGATCGGCCAGGTGCCCGAGCATGGGACGGGACAGTATCTGTAGGGCCTTCGCATGAGCCGGCCCACGACGGCCGGCCAGCTGCGGGCGGCCGGGTACCCTGACCGCACGGTCAAGCAGGAGCTGCGCGCCAATCTGCTGCGCCGACTGCACCGTGGCGAGGAGCTCTTCGAGTCCATCGTCGGCTACGGGACGTCGGTGCTGCCCAGCCTGGAGCGGGGCATCCTGGCGGGCCACGACATCATCCTGCTCGGCGAGCGCGGCCAGGCGAAGACGCGCCTCATCCGCCACCTCGTGGACTTGCTCGATGAGGAGATCCCCATCGTCGAGGGCTGCGAGGTCAACGACCACCCGTACCATCCCATCTGTGCCCGCTGCCGCGCCCTTACGGCCGAGCTCGGGCCGGAGACCCCCGTGGTGTGGATCGGGCGGGACACCCGCTACGCGGAGAAGCTGGCGACCCCCGACACCTCGGTGGCCGACCTCATCGGGGACGTGGACCCCATCCGCGTGGCCGAGGGCCGCTACCTCGCCGACGAGCTCACGATCCACTACGGGCTCATCCCCCGCACCAACCGCGGGATCTTCTCGGTCAACGAGCTTCCCGACCTGCCCGAGCGCATCCAGGTGGGCCTCCTCAACATCCTGGAGGAGCGGGACCTGCAGATCCGCGGATACAAGATCCGGCTCGACCTGGACCTCGTCCTGGTGGCGAGCGCCAACCCGGAGGACTACACGCACCGTGGCCGCATCATCACGCCGCTCAAGGACCGCTTCGGCACGCAGGTCCGCACCCACTACCCGACGGACATCGCCAGCGAGATGCGGATCATGGACCAGGAGGCGACGATCCCTCCCGCCACCGACGGCGTGCCGGCGGTCGCCGTCCCCCTGTTCCTGAAGGAGGTCCTGGCCGAGCTCACCCGCCAGCTCCGCCAGTCTTCCCAGGTCAACCAGCGCAGCGGCGTCTCGGTGCGCTACACGATCGGCAACGTCGAGATCGTCGCCGCGAGCGCCCTGCGGCGAGCCGTGCGTGCCGGCGAGCCCATCGCGGTCCCCCGCCCGGTCGACCTGTGGGCCGCCGTCGCGGCGTCGATGGGGCGCATCGAGTTCGAGACCCTCGAAGAGGGCCGCGAGGAATGGGTCCTGGAACAGGCGCTCAAGCGGGCGCTGGTCGACATCTACCGGCGCCGGCTCGGCGGCGAGAACCTCTCGGCCCTCCAGCAGCTCTTCGAGGAGGGCCTGGCCGTCGAGACGTCCGACGTCATGGGGGCCGAGACCTTCCTCGCCCAGTTCGGCAAGGTGCCAGTTCTCGGACTGATCATGCGGCGCCGCGA